>Ga0335396_10007114_pt1 | contig 10829 bp, 14 predicted proteins | sample FRY02_FD_205743 | JGI IMG/M metagenome (GOLD analysis project Ga0335396, IMG submission 205743) | Freshwater microbial communities from Lake Fryxell liftoff mats and glacier meltwater in Antarctica - FRY-02 (spades assembly) (version 2) | ecosystem: Environmental > Aquatic > Freshwater > Ice >... | reverse complement strand
AAAGATGTTCCCCGCCGCCAATTCCAGCGCTTGCTGCTGGCCGTAGCGGTAATGCTTGAAGTAGCTCGCGTCAGTGCCCAGCACCCGATAGCCCCGGTGGGAGTCCCCCAGCGTCAGCGGAATGCTCCAGGCCACTGCAGGGTCACTTGCCAGCGTCTGGTAGCTGCTCCAGGAGATATTGTTGCTGGCATCGCCGATCCGGAAGATGCTGTATAGCAGCAGGTTCAACTCACCACCGCGCGCACCCACGATCAGGTCGGCACCGGATACGGAGCGGGTGAAGTTGGCCTTGGTCTGGTGGCGCAGGTGTTCGATACCCAGGAGCACGAACAGGCTGATTCCGATGGACAGTACGCAAAGCATCACGGTGCCGCGGCGATTCCACAGGCTCTTGCCCGCCAGTTCAAGCAGCATCACCAGTTCCCCCTATCCGATTTAGGTCGCGCAGGTCCACGGTCTCGGTAAAATGCTTGCTGAGCGAGCGGTCGTGGCTGACAAGCAGCAGGGTGCTGCGGGTTGCGGCAACACAATCCAGCAGCAGCTTCATAAAGGCGTCGCGGCTGTCGCTGTCCAGCGCAGAGGTGGGCTCGTCAACAATCAGCAGTTCAGGTTTGTTAACCAGCGCCCTGGCGATGGCGACCCGCTGTTGCTGGCCCACGCTGAGTTGGCTGGCCCGCTCCTGAAACAGCGCCGCATCCAAGTGCAGCTGCGCCAAAATCTGCACCAGCCGTTGGTGCGTTGGCGGGTGCTTCCGGCGGCCAAAGTGAATGGCAAGACGCAGATTGTCCAAGACTGAAAGATACGGGACGAGATTCAGCTGCTGGAAGACAATGCCGATGTGCTGGGCCCGAAAGCGATCACGCTGGTGAGACCCGAGGCGGCCAAGTGAGATGCTTTCAATCAGGACTTCGCCGCAGCGGGGTACCAGAATGCCACCGAGCAAGTTGAGCAAAGTCGACTTCCCGCAGCCAGAGGGACCGCAGAGAAGCACTCTGGCACCGGTCGCGATATGCCATTTCGGGATGGCAAGCACCACTTGCCCCGGAGCATAACCGAATTCCAGGTCGCGTATGGATACTGCCGAAGCGGAGCTGGAGGTGTCGTCAGGAGCAGCGCTTGCGGCCATCAGCATGGGGTCCGAAACTGTGTGGTGAATTATGTGCCGATATGATGTATGGTATCGTATCATTGGGTCGGCGAAAGGGAAAGTCTGATGAATACCTTGATAACCACACGCCTAAAGCTGCTGATACCCCCTTGAGTCTCGCCGCTCCCGCTGTGTTCGCGTGTGGCTTACACCTCGGATTCAGCCCCATGCACGGTATGTCTGCTGGAGGCCGCGAGGCATTCAGTATGCCCCCGCCATCCTTTGTCCTGGAACACGAGTACGTGCTGAAAACGCAACCCGGCGTCGAGGTCGACCTGCGGGTGCGCTACGAGGTGCTGGACGAGGCCAGTGACGCAAAAATGGAGGTGCAACCCTTCGGCGAAGTCGAAGTGTTGTCGCCGCCGACTCTGGAGCTTGATATCTCGGGTGACATTCTCGTCAGACTGTTGCCAGGTGTCGCTTACCAGACGGTTACCTTGACCATTTCGGGGCAAGGGGATGGCAATGCGGTGCGGTTCGACCGCTCGGTGTTCCTGGTCAACGAACAAGCGGCCCCCGAAGGGATGGTGTCCGATTTGACTTGGATTGAGAGTCGTTAGCAGAAAGGGCGAGGCAATGGTGCATCTTTTGTTGCGGACTGTGGTGTTGGTGCTGGGACTGATAATCAGTTCCAGTGTGGCCAATGCGGCAAACCCCGGCTATCGGCTGATTGAGTGGACTGACCTGATACCCCCGGAAGATCTGGAAGCCCTGCTGAACCCACCCGACTACGTAACCGCCATTGAAGACGGCTCCATTGAGGACCAGATCGCCAGTCAACTGAACAATATCGCCGCCGGTCGTCCCGACAATCGTTACGAGCAGGCACTGCGATCAACCGCCGTGCGGAAGGAGTTCGCGGGCCAGAAAGTCAGGTTGCCGGGGTTCATCGTGCCACTGGATTTCAATGACGAGCAACGTATTACGTCGTTCTTCCTGGTTCCATGGTTCGGTGCCTGCCTGCATCTGCCCCCACCGCCACCGAACCAGATTATCTATGCGGACTTCAATTCGGGTATTGGGCTAGAGGATATCTACTCGCCGTACTGGCTGGAGGGAACGCTGGAAGTCAGTCTGGCGGAAACGGAGCTGGGGACGTCTGCGTATTTGATGCACGTGAACAGCGTGCAACCCTACATGGAGTAGCGTAAACCCACAGACCCGTCGCGGAGGGCTTCGCTCGTATTTTTTCAATTACGGCACATGAAGCGTCACGATGTTATCTGGCCGTTCTTGCTGTCATATTGTTGATTGATGCAGCACAACCTGTCCTTGATCAGCAATGCCCTCGCGGCGTGCCATCGAGCTTCACCCGCGATACGGGCAGGGAGCGCTGACAACGCGATCCACGGCAGGAGTTGACATAGCGCATATGGCGAACTGTACTAACCAAGTATATGCTTCTTTACTATCTTGTGTTCTGTGTCTGGAGGTGGAGCATGTCAAAAGAAGCCGTTTTTTCCAGGAAGCTTGAACCTGAGCTGACGGCTGAGTTCATGGCCGCTGCCGCTGCTGACGACCGGCCTGCGTTGCAGGTCGTCCGTGAACTGATGCGCAGCTATATTGAACAACGGCAGCAGGTCGGTGAATACGACCAATATCTGCGCAGCAAGGTGGAAGCCGCTCGTGCGTCGATGTGAGCGGGTAGGGGTATTTCTAACTAGGTAGTTGAAGCTGGGTTTGTGGCTCGTCGCAACAAGGTCTCGATGGACCAGCTGTGATCGTTGTCTGGACGCCGGGGCGCAACAGGATCGTATAGATATTTGGGACGTCATTGCCGCAGACAACCCCGTCGCGGCGATGCACATGGATGAGTTGTTCAGTAAAGCTGCCGCCAGCCTCGCGAAGTACCCCAGGATGGGACATAAGGGCATAGTCCCCGGTACCCTTGAACTAATCCCTCACGAAAGTTACCGCCTGGTCTACGAAGTTGACGGCGAGAGGGTATGGAGACTGTCATTGGTGCACACTGCCCGACGGTGGCCTCTGCTTGAAAGTTAAGATAGTCGGTTGAGAATGCACAAGTCGCGGATCCACACTAGCCAGTTGCGTTTTGCTGACTCATAGTATTATTCCCTGAAGGAAGCTTGCGACACGTCGAGGCAAGGGAGAAAGGACAGCGCTACTCAAAATGTCGCGCGGGTTAGCGGGCATGTAGCCGTAACCAATAGGTCGCCACTGCCGGACTTTTGCCGGGATCAGTCCTGCTTTGTTGTGCATTTCGGTGCAACTTGCAACGGGCGTCACCGATAAAAGTTAAATGAAAACAACTAGTTGGAAATTGGCTGCTCAGCTACGAACCAGGCGGTCCCCCGTTCGAATCGGGGCAGGCGCACCAAATTTCTCTAAGTACCTTCAATGCGTTACCGACTGTGTCTGCGCACAGTCTGGACATAACGACAGTAGTCCCGGCAAAAATCAGAGGGCGGTTGTCACTCCCTTCAGTGCCTGGCTCATTATAAGAGGGCGCCAGTGTATCTTGACCCCAAAAACCCGTATTAAGCGAACGATCCCGGCTGGGATTGCCCGGTGAAGTCCGCCAACTGCGTTGCTCTGGGAGATATCTACTCGATGCTGCAGATACGTTCGCTCGACCCGCCCCATCAGACTTCTTTCAATATCGGATGCTGGGACCATTATCTGCATGACTATTTAAGACCCATACCCCAGAGTGCTTTCAGTTGTGCGTATAAAGCAGATGATTTGGGCGCGGCGATGGGTCATCCAGATTGCGCAACTCCCACAATGTTACGATAGACAATTGCCATAATAAGGCCGACAAAAGGTAGCGTCCAGATCAGTCCAATACCGAGTGGTATCGCGCTGACCGCCATAATAATACTGCTTACTATGCACAGCGCGAATGTTCTAAACCAGCAAGGTGTAATGGCCTTACGCGACGTCTCCAGTGCCTCCCAAATCCCCATGTTTTTGTCGACCAATAATGGTACGGCCAGCATATAAGCGAATACCAGATACACACCCGGCAAAACCAGCAAAACGAAACCAAATAAAATCAGTACTACCATGAGCAGGTAGAGAAGAAAGATGGGTATGGTTTTAGGGTAGTAGTCAAAAACCATCGACGTACGCGTTGGAATGCCAACGCTTCGCCTAATGGCAATCATCAGTAAGCCTGCGACCAAGGGCAGGGTTAACAGGCTAGTAATCAACTGCCACAAAAGCAGCGTCAAGCTCGCATCTTCGCCAATTAACTTGGACCCACCCGATGTGATCCCAACAATTACTGAGTAAACAAGAATAGCACCCCAATACGTGCTTTTAAATCCATCCTTTAGCTTCCATGCTTCAGTCAATACTTCACCAATAGTCCAGTCGGGGTTGAGTTCATATTTCTCTGCCCCCGGACTAATATTGTCAGCGCTGGTTTTATAAAGTGTTTTGTCCGACATAGCGTTTTCCCTCTAATTATTTTATTGGAGTGTAGTAGAAAAGTAACACTGCTGTAAGCAGAAAGCAGAAAGCAGATGAAATTAGGTGGCAGGTTGTGCCCGGATCGCGCTCGCCTAACACTCGGCTTCACGGTGCAGTATCGACATTTACGAATACGGCCCGGCTTGATCCCGGCAGGTCCGGTAATGGAGCGAATTCAGCACTATTTTCAGACGTCGGCTGCCGCAGTCGTCGTCGCTTTCCCGGGTGATTTCGCGCACGGCTTTTAGTCGTTCCCGGTGATACACGCGATCTGCTTCACCGCTTCCATCTCGAAATCTTCTGAACAGCGCTTTTTGCTCATAATAGACACCTTCTGTTTGCGTCAATCGCAATGCTATCAGGTTGCTACAATACGAGTGGTTTGCCACTTTCACATCGGACTCAATGGGTGTATGTTGCGCCGCGGCATGATCATCAGTCAAATAGCGAGACTTAGAGTCTAGACACCCTGCACCCGTACAGCGCATAACCAGGAAATCAAATCATGGATAATCCCAATCTGCAGGAAAAACTCGACGCGATCTTTCAAATTCATATGGATGCGGAACTCTCCGGTGATCTCGACAAGACCTTGGCGACGATGTCGCCCAATCCACATCTGGTGAATGTGCCGACGATGGTAGGCGGCGAGGGGCCGGAGGGTGTGCGAACGTTCTACGCGAAGCGGTTGATCGGTCAGTTCTTTCCGCCCGACGTACAGTTTGAGACTATCTCGCGGACCCACAGTAAAGAGCGGCTAGTCGATGAAATCATCATCTCGTTTACGCACACCAGCAAGATGGACTGGATGCTTCCGGGCGTTGATCCTACGGGCAAGTTTGTCGAAGTGGCGTTTGTCGTGATCGTCGGCATAGAGGACGATAAAGTTTCCTATGAACACATTCACTGGGACCAGGCGAACGTACTCGTCCAAATCGGCCTGTTAGACCCAACCGGTCTCCCGGTGACTGGGGCGGGCGCAGCAGCAAAGCTCAGGAAACACTCCCTGCCCGATCCGTTTTTCAACGAAGGGTAGAGCATACCGGGGACGTCTCTAGTCCGAGACATTCACCTCGCAGTACACCAGTACTGCGAGGCAATAACCCGCAGGGCTCACCTGGCCCGCCGCCGACGTACGCAACCCTCTGTCAGCCGAGAGCTTGCGCTAAGTCTTACATTCTTCGTCTTCACATCTGCCACTGAGCTAACATTCAGCCCGTTCAATAGGGTGCAGTGTTGTCTGAAATTGATAAGATCCGACCCCGTCACCTTTACGCCAACCCGCTACTCTCCCTCCAACATTTCACCCCATTTGCGCAATGTCCGGGTAGCCAACAAGGTCTCCTCAATAAATAGGACCAGCGCCACTATGAGAGACATCATGGCAAGGACAAATAAGAATACGATGCCTCCGCCCACATTCACGTCCCAGTAACTACCCGCGAACAGTGTGACAACCAGTAAACACACCACAAGGCCAGAGAAGGCACAAAAGCCCATAGACCAACCGTTGAGTCGAATACGCCGTTGCAAATCGGCTAATTCACTCTCGGTCCGCTCAAGCAGTGCAGGATCTTTAAGCAGTAAACTTCGGCGCTCCACCACCCGGGAACGATCGACAATTCGCGCCAAGCGGCCGGACATCACATTTAAAAAACCGGCAACGCCCGCCAATAGGAATACGGGGGCAACAGCCAGTTGTATAATATGGGATAGTTCGGATGGGTGCATAGGCCGTTATGGTACCCAACCCTCATGTGCGTGTCGATATTGGTCGTGGAGTGAATTCGTCGTATCAGCGGTAGAGTGGGTTCGACTTTTACGTTTACCATCTTCAAATCTGCCGCTGAAAAAAAACTCCAGCCGGTTTGATCTGGTCTAGCGTCATAGGCACCGTGTAAGACAGGCACTGTGTAAGACCAGACCCCGTCAGCTGCTCGTTTTGTTACGCAATCTCATAGGTTAAGCGTGAGCCTTTTCGCACATGAGGTGCCCGAGGACAAAAGCCACCAAAAATAGCGCTGGAATGTCGCCCAACAGGTTGCGGTTTCATCGGTCAGGAAGCACATCAGTGGGATGTCCACGAGAACTTCAATGAACGCGCCCAGGCTCCGGGTATGGCTATGAGCCAGGTCCAGCGACGGCTGAACAATCGACTGGACACTGCCAAGCGCAGATCAAGCCCCGGCCAGCAGCGGGCGGTGAGAGCAGCGCATAGCAGATCGGATGGCAGATGGGATAGTAGATGGGATAGTAGATGGGATAGTAGATGGGATAGTAGATGGGATAGTAGATGGGATAGACGCTGCCGTCACAACAATGCTGGGGCGGGATTTTTGATGCAGGATATTTGACGTCTGGAAAGGTCAGTCTAGAGTGCCGTTATTAATAGAGGTCGAATCAATATTTTTTGCCCGTTAACAAACGGTATAAAGCCATAGTTGTCCCAAGAGTCCCAAGAGTCCCAAGAGTCCCAAGAGTCCGGCTAGTAAGGGGTTTGTTCAAGTCTGAAGAAAAAAACGTTAACCGAACGGTAGGCTTATACGGCTCCGTTTTTCGATTCCAGCGATGTCGGCCGGTTAGGTTGTGATGCCAGAAATTAGGCTATTGGGGTTTCCAATACCGCTCGCTTCCACACGGCCAGCATATAATGTCCCAACAGATAACCTTACTGGCTGAGGGGCACCCTCATTAGTGCTTATTTAGCAGCCGATAAGAAGTCGGATTCTCAGCGCATACACCCGGGCCGCATTCTACAAATGCAGAGATGGCATTACCCAATGTCATCACAAGCGTGATGCCAATCGCTAACTTGCAGAACCACTGTTGATACTTAAAGGATACATAAGAGCCCTTGGAATACTGGATACTAAACGCGCTGATCACGGCAGTACCAAATATCACCAACGAAAAGACGATAAATGCCCATGTGTAATAGTGATAACCCAGAAAGGGCGCGCCATAAGGTGGCGTGCCAGGGACGATGTGCAGTAATACTTGCCGCATGGCAATTGCGGCGCCCAGCAAAGCGCTAACCAGGATAATAGAATAGTGGAGCGGCTTAGCACCATAAACGACGTTAAGTACCAGCCCATACAGCACGGCGACAAAGGCGACCCGCTGCAGCAGACACAGAGGACAGGGTAGCTCGCCGCCGACAAATTGTCCGTAAAAGGCGGCACCTAACACCGCATTGACGAGGATGAGCCCGATGGCATTGAGCAGCCTGAAATTATCAATAGGCATAAAGACCTCTCAGTTACAGTAATATATTCAGGGTATCAGTCGCGTGATAATTGAACCAATATACGGTCAAAACCAGCGCAGCGCTGAAGGTCCCCAATGAGAATATCTGCTTATTGACCACGGCCAATATCATGGCGAAAAAAAATAGAGAAAATAACAGACTTATCATGATCCAATCCCTCTGATTCAAACCCGTTAACAGGTGCCGACTTTTTTAGCTGAAGCAATATAGACCAACATCGCCTGCTCGGCCAGTGTTGGTGTAATACCAACCCGCTTACACATCACCGACTACGCGGTGAACCCTCTGTGTCCTGCTGCCTTTTTGTAGCGCCAACATACAGCCCTCATCAAGCATCTGGAAATGTCCTAAAAAACCGAGGTCAGATCACCCGCTGAGCGCCATGCCTCTGAAGTGTTGAATAGTATCAAAATTTGACCTTCTCTTTGCTTTGAGAAATTTACTGTGTAGATCACGTTCACCCGTTATCTGCCGTAGAGTGTTTACAGTCTAAGTGGGTGTATCTCCGATAAAATTCAATAATCAAATTTTTCAGCCGTACTTAACCCCTCAATCGGGACAACGTTTTCTGGGTGCTCAGGGCGCAATTCCCCACTCGCGCTGAAGCTCCTTGAGAGGACGCTCCGCTAAACTGAAGTAATCAATGTCCAGTAGATCTTGCGTACACGCACGACCTCGACGCAGCGCGGCAATAATTCGTTCAGGAACTTCTGGGGCTGATACGCAATGTTTCTGGCCGCCGGCCACAACGCTGTCGAAGAGACCTCCCTCGTACATGGCCATCACGCCAAGAAACCAGAGAGTAGATCCCGGTATCGAGCTGCTTGCAGACCCAAATGCAGCATTTTCGACCTCACCAATAATGTCTACTCGATAGTTGCCTAAGACATGCAGCCAGTCATGATGCGCCAATGCCGCGTTAGCGCCACCCACTTCACCGGGTGTTTTGAACCCATTGCTTTGATAGTGATGCCAGACAGCTGCACCCAGACTGCCAGGCGGCGAGTCTGCTAAAGCACGCCACTTCTGTGCGAGGTCCTCGTCAGGTTCAATTGTGAAAGTCCAGGCTTCGGGGCCATGTAGTTCAAGCAATTGTTCAAAACCTGGGGTCTGCTTATCTTCTATACCCATCCACATTAGTCTATAAAAATCACTTTGAGCCTGCGCTCGACTCGTTTGAGCAGCATCCCGTGCCAGAACCAGACTACGGTCATGGATACCGAGTTCGTCTGCCCAGCGCTCAACGGATTGTGCCAGTTCCGCAGGCACAGGATTAATGAGCATTTCTGTGAGCACGAGCAGCTCAATCAGCTCCAGTCGTTGTTGATGGCTAGGGAAGACGTCCTTAGCGGTTTTGATATCAAGCCCCTCTAGCTCGTTGAAGTCCACGTCAACTCCAAGCAACTCTTTGAAAATTAGGCCGAGGAACTGCGGTTGAAATCCACTCGCCCAGCCGCTCGTTAATCGACAAGCGCCAACGACCGCAGCAGCAACGTCTACTGCCTGATCGACTTGAGTATGAGCGAGAAACATAAGATTCCTTAGCTGACCAATCATTTGCAAATTAGATTTGATTGTATGTTACGGAGACGTAGAGGTATAGAACGTAAAAGTCCGTAAAGTCCGTTCACACCCGGTAACCCAGGGTATTCCCCAACACTTTTATATGACCACTGAGCTTGCCTTGTGCCTGATCTTTGAAGAGGACGTCTTTCTAATGTTACGCAGTGGCTACAGTTTTGAAGGCAGTAGTTTTTGCGCGTCAGCCACAGGCGTTGCGGGACAGATGAATGCTGGCGAAGGCTCGCAAAACGCGGCAAGTTCCAACCTGCTAGGCCGGGCCAAACGCAGGAGGTAACAAGCCCCAGGGTCTACTTGCAGGGCGGTGACGACGCTGCCGCCATAGTCAGGCCTTCATAGCAATGCGGCCGATTGGAAACACCGAGGCCGCGAAGAACCATGACTCTATGGCGTAGCGGGTAACGTTCATTCCGGGACGTCGATTGGTACGGTGTAGCAACCAGTTGTCAAACAGCAGCATATCGCCGACCTTAAACTCGGGACTGACGACAGGAACCCGCTCGCGGAATTGATCGACTTGTTTGTCAGAAACGGTCCAGTCGAAGGGACTACCCTCCCCGGGCATGACGTAGAGTTATAACCGAATCTGGTGTTTGAGCATTTGAAAAAATGCGGCGTATCTGGTTGTTTGGCTGATCGGTTGCCGCCCAAAAACCGAATAAGGATACGCCACGGCGAGCAAGAGTAACGTTATTGAACTCGCAGGTCGAGAATACAACCAAGCCCTATTGACTGGCAGCTTGAGAACCGGAGCTCAGCAACTAATTCCAGCAGCGGCAGAAGCCGAGTTGCAGCAGTTGCTGGCCCAGCATGCGGGCAATTCACCATCGGCGGGGATCGCCAGTGTGGTTCGCAGCGGCTAACTGCTGGAGCGTGAATGTCAGACTAGCGTGGGACTCATACCAGTCAGAATCCAGGAGGTACGCTCTAAAAAAGGCGAGGCTGTGACATTCCGTTCACTGCTTGAAGTTCTCGTGGGACCCCAAGCCAAAGGCCTCTCGGTCAGCACGGTATCTGGATTAAAGCAGGCTTGGCCGGAAGGCTGCCGCCACTGGGACGAAAGGCTGTTTATGCCGTGACGAAATGTTGTACATGATGTTGAGGCTGGGGATGTGTGCCCACGAAAACGGGCGACGCGTGCGCGGATGCAACTACCACTTTGCAGGTGATTGTCGGGGTGAAATTGAAAGATGAAATCGAGGCGAAATCAGTTGACTAGGTCGCCGCCTAGCTCTGGTGCGGAAACCCCTCTTTTGACAACAACTTGTCTTTTTGCCAATGGCGCATTTAATTTGCTTATACTTTAATGTCGCACCACTAATAATAATAAGGATGTGTATGGATAGTTCGGCGAGTATGCGACCCATAATGGCACTACTAATGTCGGTTTGTGCTGCC
>Ga0335396_10007102_pt1 | contig 10846 bp, 6 predicted proteins | sample FRY02_FD_205743 | JGI IMG/M metagenome (GOLD analysis project Ga0335396, IMG submission 205743) | Freshwater microbial communities from Lake Fryxell liftoff mats and glacier meltwater in Antarctica - FRY-02 (spades assembly) (version 2) | ecosystem: Environmental > Aquatic > Freshwater > Ice >... | reverse complement strand
ATTGTTAAACATTTTTCAAAATCACAACTTAAATTTTGTAAATCTTTAATAATATGTGTTCTTATATGTTCATTAATATTTCTACTTTGACTAAACCATAATGCACATAAGCATAAACATATAACTTGTGTTGTAAAGGCTTTCGTAGAAGCAACTCCCATTTCACGACCAGCATTACAATAAATCCCAAAATCAACTTCTCTTGCAATTAATGAATCTACCACGTTTATTATTCCCATTGTTAAAATATTTTTATTCTTAGCAATATTAATACATCTATGTAAATCCTTAGTTTCACCCGATTGAGATACAAAAACTATTAATGTTTGTCCTTTTATTGGAATATCATTTGCTTCAAAATCCGCTCCATCATACAAATGAATTGTATTAAAATTGCATAACTTTTTAAAAAAATCTTTACCATACATACAAGAATAATATGATGTACCACACCCTAATAAAATAATGTGTTCAATATCTTTTAATTTGTGTTTATTATCATCTAATCCTCCCAATTTTACTAAATTATTTGTTAATATACGCCCTCCTAAATTAATAGAATTTAATATTTTTTGTGGTTGTTCATGAATTTCTTTTAAAGTCCAATGTTTATAAGGTTCTGGAGTTAAATCATTATGATCCATTAGAACATTTTTAAAAAAATATATATGTGCATAATTTATTTTAATATGATTATTTATATCAAGACTAATTTCACAAATATCATCATTTTTTAATGTTATGTATCTGTTTACTTTTTTACAAAATCCACTTTGTTCAGATGTTATAATACAATATTCATCATTATGTCCAATTAATAAAGGACTACCATTTCTAACACAATATAAATTATTTGGATTTTTTTTATGTATAATAACTAACCCATACGTTCCTTGTAACATATTGATTGTTTTTTTTATAGATTCAATTACATTGCACGTTTCTTTATAATTTTCTTCTAATAAATTAGCAATTATTTCTGTATCTGTTTGACTATAAAAGATATAACCTTTTGATAACAAAATATCTTTTAATTTTTGAAAATTTTCTATAATACCATTGTGCACAATAATAAAATCCTCATTATTTGATTGATGCGGATGAGCATTTGTATCTGTTTTTCCACCGTGTGTTGCCCATCGATTATGTCCAATTCCAATGGTATATGCTTTATTTTCTAAATTCATTTGATTTAATTTATCTAAAGCATCTTCTTTATCAGTGGAAGCATATTTTTCATAAATAGATTCATATTCTTTATTTAAACAATAAATTCCTGCTGAATCGTATCCTCTATTTTGTAATTGAATAAGTCCATCTAATATAAATTGAATAATATTATTATTTAAACTATTTATTAAAATTCCATATATACCGCACATATTGTTTATATATAAGTTTATAAAAAAATTATATAATAAAAACAAATTATATTCTAAAAACAAATTATATAAATAAATTATAAATATTGCTTCAAAATTGTAAATGTTTCATTATAGTTATTGATTTTATGTCCAATAATATTTTTATGATTTATTAAATAATAATCATTTCCATTTTCTTCATATTTATCTCCAAAATAATGTATTTCATCATATTTTTCATTATTATATTCATTATCTTTATTATTAAATATATTTATTACTTGTACTTTATCATATTCTTTAGGATAAATTGCTATTCCAACATTTCCACCTTCACAAATTGAAATTTTATCTTTTATTCCTATTTTTTCTGCTTTTTCATGTAATATTTTTAATAAATTTTTCCGTATATTTTGTTGTATATCTAATTCCATGAAATATTTTCGTTCATTATCATCTGCGTTCATACCAATCAAAGATACATAAATTAATCCATTTCTTAAGTCTATAAAATGACCTGACAATGTATAAGATACATTACTTAAAAAATAAAGACAGCATTTTATTAATATATTTATTTCTAAATAGTATTCATGATTTCGAATATTTTTAATATAAATTTCCTTTAATTTCAAACCATCTTTTAATTCATTTTTATAATAAACACACCCACATTCAGTTAAATAATGATTAAAATAAATATTTTCACCAAATTGTTCTAAATTTTTTTTCAAAACACCTCCACCAACTATACCAATTTCATATTTTTCTTTTAGTTGATTAAGAATTAAAGCATGTTCAGTACTTATATTTTTTGAAGATTCAACTAATGTTCCGTCAATATCAAAAAGAAATAATTTTTTAGAAAGCATTTAATTTATATTATAAATTAGATGTAGATTTTTTAATTTAATTAAACATAAATTTATATATAAATAAATAATGTTTAATATTTTTTACAAAAAATCTTCTTTCGAATAAATTTTTTCTATCCATAAAATAATCATTATCCAACAACCATCTTCTTTATATATAATATTATCTAAATATTTTTTTTAATATTAATGTATCATTTTTTATAAATATAAATCATCCATTCTTATTTGTAAATAATATAAAAAAAATATATTATTTAATTATAAAATTAAAAATCATTTTTATTTATGATAAATATTTTATTCAACAACAGCCCGACCTTTATTTTCATTCCAATCTTTTTCACACCTATCAACGCATTCATTTCTTTCAACAGCACTATGAATAATATAAGATTTCATTCCATTTTTTTTCATTTCACTATTTAAATTATTTGTATCTTTTGGAAAACAAGTTCCGCCAAAACCTCGTTTTCCATCATGCCCAGGAACACAAGTATGACTTTCCCCAATTCTATTGTCTAAAACTGCTAATTTACGAACATTTTCATAATTTATATCTTTTTTAGAGCAAAATTCTTCAATTTCATTGCAGAATGATACTTTAACAGATAAAAAATTATTTCTAAATAATTTAATCATTTCAGCTTCTTTATTAGAAACAAAATGTATATTATTATAAGTTATTTTTTTATATTTATGACTTAAATTTATTAATTCACTCATTTTTAATTTGAATATTTCATCTTGAATTGCTTTTCCTTTTAATCCAAATATCCAGTATTCATTATTTATAAAATCATTTATAAAATTTTTTTCTGTTAAAAATTCAGGCATAAAATAACAATTTAAAGCATCACTTGTTCCAGGTGGAACAGTACTTCTACAAACAACCAATTTTTCATCTAATGAAATAATTTCTTTTATATTTTGAATAACAGATTCTAATATTCCAATATGACAACTTCCATCTTTATTCATAGGTGTTGGAACAGAAATAAATATTATATCTACAAGACATAAATCTTGTAATGTTGTTCCCAAAGGAATACATAAATCAGGATTTATATCATATATAATAAGTTCAACTTCTTCATTTGCTAATATATTTGTTGCTTTTCCAACAAATCCATTTCCAATAATGCCAATTTTCATTATATATATATATATATATATAATTTACATTTTAATTTAATTATATAATTAATTTTATCATTATTAACAATCACAACCATTTAAAAAATAATCTAATGAATCTGTTTTTGTTTTATCATTGTCATTTAGTTTAGTGACAATATTACTTGCATAAGGTAATTTATATTCAAAATGACGATTTATGCAGTAAATATAAAATTTTTTAGCCATCCATTTAGCATAAGATAAATTATCTAAATGATCTAAATTAATATTTTCAAATGATGCTAAATAAAAAATATATGGCTTCCAAATATTTACTTCAGGGCATCCTGGTGTATAATTTTCCAATGCTAACTTAAAAATTTTATATATTTCATCTTTTTTTCCTCCAAATATATGATCACTTAAATGATATCTTATATAATTTACACCTCTTACAAAAACGGATGAAGATATTATTTTTTTTTGATCTATCCCCCATTTAATAAAATCACCTATTGAACTATAATAATGATCTAATCTTGATTTAATAACATATTTTGAAATTACTTTTCTAAAAGCTATTAAAGTTGTTTTTATTTGATAATAACAATTATCTAAATAAGAAATATTTCGAAACATATTTTTCCCTTTTAATTCATTTATATATCCAAAATAACTATTATTAACAATTTGTATATTTGGAAATTTTTTTAATAAATGATTTATATAATTTATATCTTCTAAATCTCTATATAATGATAATATTACTGTTCCATGATTTTGATATAAACTTATTGTTTTTTCTAAATTAATCTTTTTATTTATTCTTCCTTGTAAAATAATGCTTACTTCTTCAATAAATTCATTTTTTATAGGACATTCTATATTATTTTTCCAACATATCCAATATCTATTTTGTGATGGATTATATTTATTAGTATTTTTAATACACCAATCATATTTATGATCATTTGTATTTAATATGGAATCTTTTATAACTTTAAAATTAAAATTATTTTCAGATAATATTCTATCAACATAATTTTCCGATGGTTTACTACCAATTTTATAAAAAGATTGATCTTCACCATATTCTTCATTAGTTATAATAAAATCATCATATAATGCATCAGATACTTCCAATTCTAAAAATAAATAATTACAATTTTTACAAACATCAATTAAATGTAAATCAAAATTTTTTAAATGATTTGATAAACTATAATCTACTATTATATCATAAAACTTATTAATTTTTTCATTTTCTGCATCAAATATATTAAAATTAATATGAGGATATTTTTGCTTACCAATATCAATAAAATTTTTTCTAATATCTGTTGAAGTGACATTACAATTTAATTTCGTAAAATTATTACCATTATCTCCAAAACCACATCCTACTTCTAATACATTTTTATTTGTAAAAAAACTATTATTAATATATTTATTAATACAGTTAAATCTTGATTCATTCCAAATAAAATATTTATCATTATTAAACATATATATATTAATCTAATAATTTAATTTATTAAATTCAAAAAACTTATCTATCTAAATGATATAATAAAAAAGTACCTTCATTCATAAAAAAATTTATATGATTCCTATAAAAATTAGTTGTTATATATGAAAATCCATAATTATTTAATTTAAGTAAATTTAAATTATCAATATTATCTGTATTATATGATTCTAATGACCAATTAATTCCTATTATTTCTGTTAAATTAATAATATTAAAATTATGATATAAAACTAAATAACTTAAATAAACTTTATGATCAAAATGATTCCAATTAATATTACTATAATTAATTTTATAAAAAAAATCAGTTAAATGTTCTCGTTTATATACTGGTAAATCTGACCACCAAAAATATAAAGTATATTTTTTTGTAATATTTTTTAATTGATTACCATTATAAATTAAAGTAGTCGAAGATTTTATTATATCTTTCATTTTTTTACAATTTGTTTCTCCTGCATAAATAATTTTATTTTCATATATTTTTAATATTTTATTTAATATATTTATTTCTGTAAAATTTTCAGGTATTATAGTTGTTTCTGCATCGCATACTATAAAATAATCATAATTTATATCATTTTTTAATGTTTCTAAAGCAAAAAATTTTTTATAAGTCACAATATTAAAAGTTTTTATTTGTGGAATAATTATTTTTTTAATTTTATCTTTTTTATCAAATACATTATAATCATTTTCATTTGAAAAAACTAAATATATATCAATAATAATATTATTTTGAAATATTAAATCAATTAAATTATATATATAATAATAATGTTTTGGATATATTGGTATAATAAATGCTATTTTCATTATAAATATAATATATAATATTATATTTATAATGAAAATAGCATATTATAATAAAACTTTAATTAAAAATAAACATTAAAAAATAAATAATAAACTTAATAAAAAAATTAATTAAAAAAAGTAATAGGTACAAATTTATTAATAAAATTAAATAATTTTTGTATAAAGAAGAAAGGAAAATTTTTATCAATTAAATCTTCTTTATCAGTTATTCCAAACCATATAGCAACAAAAAATGGATAATAACAAATAGAATTTATAAAATCTTTTTCATAATCTACCATACTATAATTTTTAACACCATTTTCTAATAATTTTAGATAATAATAATTCTTAAATATAGGTATATATAAATCAATTTTATCCATGTCAAAACTTTCAATCATTAAAAATACAATATCTTGTATTCCTTTGCCATGTGATATATATTGCCAATCTATAAAATACGGCACATAATCTTTATTATTTATTTTTTTATAAAAAATATTAGGTGATTTAATATCTCCATGACATAAAGTTAAATTTGTATTACTTAATTCCTCTTGAATTTTTGAAAAATTAGTGACTATTTTATAACCTATGTCTAATTGATTATTTGTTAATAAATGTGACCATTTATTTTTAAAAACTTTCCAATTATTTTGTATATAATCAGTCCAAATAGGATTAAACATTTTATTATTATTTTTAATTAAATTTGGGAATATATTTTTTAAATCTTTATTCCAAAAATAACTATGTAATAATGCACAACTTTCAATAATTTTTAAAGAAATATCAATATTTTCTATATTTAAATTTAAATTTATTTCAAAATTATCTTTATTCAAATCTTCCATTAAAACTCCTATATTATTTAAATTATCATCTTTAATTAATCCATAAAATTTAGGTATGTTAATATTTACATATTTAGATATACTTTCATAAAAATAATATTCTCGTTCATATAATCCTAATTTTTTAGCCATTTTTGATAAATTTGTTTCATTATTATTTTCTAATTTTATAATACAATTTAATTTATCATTATTTACATAAATAATTTCTATTTTCAATACATCTGAAATATAACCTCCTTTTAATTTTTCATTAAAAATAATAATGTTTTTTATTGTATTATTATCATTATTAATATTATTATTATCATTATTTTTATTTAAAGTATTTTTAATATATTTTTTAATATTATCATAAAAATTAGGAGCATAATTCATTAAATCTGTATAACATATTTCATTATAATTATTTATTGAAATATTAACACCTAATTTATTTAACTCTTCTTTATTAAATATTGTTTGAATACCTATTAAACATTTTGGATTTATACTTCTTCCACTTAATATTCCAGATTTAGAATCTTCAAATATAAAAACTTGTGATGACTTTTTATTAAATAATTGACACCCTTTTATATAAGGATCTGGATAAGGCTTTGACCTTTCACATTCATTACCAATAATTAAATCATCTATTAAATACTGAATATTTATTTTTTCAATTATTTTTTCAGCATTAATTCGATTACAGTTAGTCACAATGACAATTTTATGTCCATATTTTTTAATAATTTTCAAAAAATTAATAGATCCATCTATAATTTTAATTTTATCTATATTTAGGTTAAATAATCTTTCTTTCATTAATGAAATATCATTTATATTAATATTTAGATTTGGAATAAGTTTATTTATAACATTTATATCATTATTTCCTTGTATATAATTATTAAATATATCTTTTTCTAAATAAATATTGTATTTAATTAATATATCATACCATATCATATAATAAATATCATCTGTTAAAACTAATGTTCCATCTAAATCAAATAAAAAAACATGTGTTTTTTCTATAAAATTATTAACTTGTAATGGTGTTCCTAAAACAAAAAAAAATTCTTCTTTCAATTCAATTCCTTTAAAATATTCATCTTTTTTAATCATTTCATTAATAATGCAAGAAATATAAGGTTCATTTTTAAAAGTTATATTATTATCAATTATATATTTAGCATATTTATATAAATTATTTATATCACTAAATGCATAAGCTCCAGTATTAGCATTATCACTAATTTTATTTTTTTCTTGTATATCAATTATTTGATTTTCATTATCTATTTTTATATAAGAATATATGGGATTAATTTCTTCATTTTTAATATAAAATACAGCATTATGTTCTTCATTTATATTTCGAAAATAATCTAATATATTTTCTGTATAAAATGCATCGCCATCTATTAATATCGTTTTTAAATGAATATTAATATTATTATAAATAGTATTCTTATTTTTGATAATATAATCAAGTCCTATATAAATTGTTTCAGTAGCCCCACTTGTATCTTTTTCCAATTTAATAAGATGAATAAATGGATATTTATTTTTAATAATATTGTTAAAATTATACTCATCTAATTCATTATTATATATAATAAATATATTATCATCTTTTTCAATAACTAAATTATCTAATGTATAAAATAATATTTCCTTTTCAAAAACTTTAATTAATGGTTTAGGTAATAAATATCCTTGATTTTTAAATCGTTCTCCTTTTCCTCCTAAAGGAATAATAATGTTCATTATATATATATATATAATTATTATAATAATATCAATATTAATAATATTAATTAATCATATAAATTAAAATTTAATTCATTATTTATAATTTTATAAATAATATCAGCATTTTTAAATTTTTTAATTAAATTATTAATAGAATTATTATATTGTTTATGAAAATTAGAATTTTCTAAAATTAATACAATAATTTTTTTACAATTATCTGAAATATAAATAAAATTTTTCATAAAACTTGTTCCCCAAGAAACTACAAATATGGAACATTTTTGAATTATATGAATAGTATGAATTTCATGAATAAATCCTGGTTCAATATGAGTTAAATCCCATTTATTTTTAAAATTATTTATATGTGTATTTAAAAATATTCCATCTGATGTTAAATTAATAGAATTATTTCCTTTAATTATTAATATTTTTTCTAATTTATCAGGTAAATTTAATGATTTCATATATTCTAAATTATTTAAATCAGGAGTTATATATTTATTTATAATATTTGATACTTCATTTCCTAATTCAATATCAAATATATGATATTTATTTGGTATAAAAAATATTGAAGTAAAATGATAAATAACATTTTTTTCTATAAAAATAATATTCTTTTTATTTATAGCTCCTCTATTTATTAAATGTTGTATAATATTTAATATTCCATTTTGACTATTTTTATAAATAATTATTTTATGATTCGCAAATTTATCTATATTTTTTAAATATTCATTTATTATATAAAATAATCCACTATATCCATGAACAGTTCCTAATGAAAATGATGTTATAAATGATATTACATTTTCATTAATAATAAGTATATTTTTTTTATTAATAATAAAATTATATAAACTAATTAATTCATTATAATAAGAAGATTCTGGATAATAATTATTAATTAGATATAACCATTCATTAGAGTATTTATAAATATAATTGTTACTATTATTAATTGCTATATTTAACATAGAATTACCATAAGATTTTCCAATTAAAAATAAAACATCTCTACATTCATTTGAATTATCACAATAATTAAAAATATTATTAATATTAATCATATATAATAATAAAATTATATAATAAATTTTTAATTAAACCTATTAAATAATATTTGTTCATATTATTAAATAATACTATTACACCATTGAAGATTTAAAATGGTACGCTTTTTAAGCGTACCACAAAATCGTAAAGGGCAACGTTACCGATAAATGAATTAAAAAGGCAAACACTTTCAGTGTTTGTCCCATTTTAAATCTTCATCGGTGTATATATTTTATAATGATATTATTAATTCCATTAGGCGGTATAGGAGAAAGATTTTCTAAGAATGGATATAATTTACCAAAAGCTTTTATTAATTTATTTGGAAAACCTATTTTATATTATTTATTAGATAATTTAGACTTAAAAAATATAGATTTTATTTATATTCCTTATAATAATCAATATGCAAAATATAGATTTGAAGATCGATTAATGAAAGATTATCCAAACATTAATTTTAAATTTTTATGTTTAGAGAAAAATACTGAAGGTGCGGCAGAAACAATAAATATTGCACTTAAAAAATTAGATATGCAAATACAAGATAAACCAATTTTATGTTTAGATGGAGATAATTTTTATACAACAAATATTGTTAAATTATGGAATTGTGAAAATAAAATTATTACATTTGAAGATATGAATAATAATCCAATATACTCATATGTTTCTTTAAATCAAACTAACCAAACTTTAATAAGTAATATTGTTGAAAAAGAAAAAATATCAAATTATGGATGCACTGGTGCGTATGGATTTTCTTCTTATAAACAATTATTGAATTATACACAAAAAATAATAGATGGTAAAATTAAACAAAAAAATGAATATTATACATCCACTGTTATCAAAGAAATGTTAAAAGATAATATAACTTTTAAAAATGAAATTATTAATATTTCACAATGGCATTGTTTGGGAACTCCCATACAAATAAAACAATTTTATAATAATTATCCTAAAATATCTTGTTTAAATAGTAATCAAAAAATAAATTATTTAAGAGTTTGCTTTGATTTAGATAACACATTAGTCACTTTTCCCAAAATAAAAAATGATTATGGTAGTGTTGAACCAATTATTAAAAATATAGAATTTTTAAGATATCTTAAGAGTTTTGGACATACTATTATTATTTATACTGCACGTAGGATGAAAACTCATAACGGAAATGTTGGTAAAATAATGTCAGATATTGGTAAAATAACATTTGATACATTAGAAAAATTTGATATTCCTTATGATGAAATTTATTTTGGCAAGCCTCAAGCTGATGTATATATTGATGATTTAGGATTAAATTGTTTTGATGATTTGGAAAAATCATTGGGATTTTATATGGATAATATTAAACCACGAGATTTTAATGTATTAAATAATAATACAATTGATATTTATACTAAAAAATCGGAAGATTTATCAGGAGAAATTTATTATTATAATAATATACCAAAATCTTTAAAAGATTTATTTCCTATTTTTTTAGATTATGATGAA
>Ga0335396_10007101_pt1 | contig 10849 bp, 7 predicted proteins | sample FRY02_FD_205743 | JGI IMG/M metagenome (GOLD analysis project Ga0335396, IMG submission 205743) | Freshwater microbial communities from Lake Fryxell liftoff mats and glacier meltwater in Antarctica - FRY-02 (spades assembly) (version 2) | ecosystem: Environmental > Aquatic > Freshwater > Ice >... | reverse complement strand
TCAATAGCAACGGAGTAGCCACTAACCCCACCAAAAGCCGCCCAGAAAGCGCCCAACGCCATTATAAAAACTGCGAGATAGGTGTTGGTAATAAAATAGGCAAGTACAAACAATGCAGAGCAAATGCTCATACCTGCCACAGCAATTCCTTGTCTGCTAAGCCTTTTATTTCCAGTTTTATGGTAGATATATTCGCTGGCAGTTCCGCCCAAAAGTCCACCAAGCATCATCCCAATTCCAGGCCAAGCGGTAAGTCTACCGGATTCAAGGTCGGAAAGTTCGCGAGTTTCAGCAAGAAATCGAGGGAACCAAGTGCTAAAAAAAACCATGGCGGCAGCCCTTAAGAATTGCTGCGAACAAAGCAACCACATCGAAACACTGGTTAATAAAACCTTCCAATTAAAGGTATTGGTTTGCGAATTATCATGCCGAGTAGACTCTTCTTTAGAATCTGGGACTAAAAGATAAAACAGGACCGCCCATAAAATCCCTGGGATTGCATAAACAAACAAAGTTTGATGCCAATTCATATTTAATAAAAGTTGGGCTGTAAGGGCCGGGGCCAAGGCTCCTCCTACCGCCATACTAGATGCAAGTAGGCCTGCAGCAAAAGCTTTGCCTTTATCTGAAAACCAAGCTCCGATAGCTTTGGCACAAGCGGGGAAAATCCCAGCCTGAGCAAATCCCATTAAGCCCCAGCAAATTAAAAGTTCGGTATAAGTGGAAGCCAAGCCTGAAATCGCGGTGAATAACGACCAAGTAATTGCATAAAGGACCAAAGCACGCCTAGCGCCTAAATAATCGGCCAACCACCCCGAGGGAACCTGCATCAGGGCATAACCCCAATACCAAACTGCCATTATAAGACCCATAGAAGAAACATCGATATCAAGTTCTAGCTGGATGATTTTAGCAGGAACACTAATGGCAGACCTTTGCACATAAGCAATAAGTGCAGCAACACAAAGCATACTAAGGGCCCAAAACCGCATCAAGATTTCGCCGTTAAAAGTGCTTGTTTCATAATGTTCATAAGTCGATCAATTTCGTTTTGAGTTTCTGGGTCTAATTCCCAAGAATAGGGCATCCTGCGGATTTCATTTTTAAATAGTCCCCTGCTCCTTAGAATGTATTTTTCAATTGCAAGGAATCCATCCAAGCCAGCTTGTAATTGCAAAGCAACAATGGCGCAAATAGGAAAGTAAAGGTTGTAAATATGCTGTTCGTTGCCTTGTTTAAGGGCGTTCCAAAGAGCAACAACGCCATCAAGTAAGTCAACTGCAGGCATAGTGCCTTCGATTTTTCTTCGAAAGCTATCGACTAAAAGAATGCCCCCCGAGCCTTCAAAGATTTTAGCTTTCCCGGAAGTTGCTTCTCTTAAAGCTGAAAGGTTTGGACCTATAGGAGAAGCTTCAGGTTTAAAAAGAATTTTTTCATTTCCGTAAAGTTCAAGAAGTTTAATGTAAACAGCAAGGGGAATAGCTTGCCCGACATATCCGGAAGCATCTTGGACAATAAGGGGTAAATTTACTTCTTCAGCAAGGGTACGAAAGTGGTTTAGAATGGCATATTCAGGCAGGCGCGTGGTTACCGGTGGGATTGCCATTACCGCATCACAACCAGCTTTTTCAGCAGCTTTAGCAAACACAATAGCCTGCTTTGTACTTTCAGCACCAATAGCAGCAAAAGTTGATCCTCGACCCGCAGTTAACTCGACTAGATCATTGGTAAGAGAAATTCGTTCATCAAATGTCAGGCGCAAAATCTCGGATACCATTCCCGTACCCAAACCATTAGCGCCAACAGAAAATATCCAGTCGATTTCTTTTTTCAATACCTGCACATCTATGCAACCATTTTCTTGAAAGGGCACCTGAATGATGGGTAAAACACCAAACAATTTCTTTTTCATAATTATTTCTCTTACCAATCGCCAACACTACCATCGGAATAAAAGATTCGTTGTAACATTTCTTGTTGGAAAGGATGTTTTTTCAATTCGGCTTCATTAATTTTGATGCCTAATCCGGGTTGTTTATTAGGGCGGACAATCCGGCCCTTGGTTTCAGTTACAAACCCCTCTTCAACAACATCTTTGCGCCAAGGCACATCATTATGTACCGTTTCACAAATAATGTAGCTAGGCTGAGAAAAACCAAATTCAAGGGATGCCGCAGTGCTTACAGGCCCTTGGGGGTTATGTGGCGCAAGTGATATACGGTAAGCCTCCGCTAAAGATGCGATGCGTTTTGCCTCGCTTAATCCACCACAATGCGTGATATCAAGCTGACAAACATCACAGGCACCCTGAGCAAATAAATCCCTAAATGTGGCAAGGTTGGTCACTCGTTCTCCAGTAGCAATCGGCGTAGAAACCGATTTATTTATTGCAACTAACCCTGCAACGCTCTCGGGCCAGCAAGGTTCTTCTAAAAAATATAATCCATAGGGTTCTAATGCTTTGGCAAATTGCAACCCCATTGCAGGTGATGGCCGCGCATGGCAATCCACCATTATATCTATCGAATCGCCTACTGCTTCCCTCATTGCAGCAACGCAAAGCTCGGCTGTACGAATAGGTTTTCGACCTTCAAGAGGAAGTGTAGGTGGGACTGCCATCGATTTAAAAGCAGTGAAACCATCTTGAACTGCCTCTAGGGCAAGGTCAGCAAACCTCTTAGCATCATCAGCAGCGGTTTCGTAAAAGTCTTCCATTTTGCCACCACCCAGATGACAATAAGTACGAATATGATCACGAACAGGTCCGCCCCATAATTTGGAACAAGGCACGCCCAAAGATTTTCCAAGAATATCCCACAATGCAATATCAATTCCGCTGATTGCTGTTGCTCGAACAATGCCATTGCCGTGCCAGAAATGCTGCCTAAACATCATCTGCCAAAGGTATTCAATACGAGTAGGATCTTGCCCGATTAATAGTTGTGCAAGATCTTCGATAGCCCCAACAACACTTCGGGTGTGCCATTCGAGAGTAGCTTCGCCCCATCCAAAAAGGCCATCTTGATCTGTGATCACTTTGACAAAAATCCAGTTACGCATTCGCGCATGGCAAACATGAGATTCGATTGCACTGATTTTCATTACAATAAATTCCTTGGCATAAAATACTTGAAGTTTTGAAATACTAGCAGTTTTGAAATACAAAGATTATGCAATTATCTGTTGCACAATTTTACCGTGCACATCGGTCAACCTGAAATCGCGACCAGCATAACGATAGGTAAGTTTCTCATGATCCATACCTAATAAATGCAGCATTGTAGCGTGAAGATCGTGAACATGAACGGGGTTTTGTTCTGCTTTGAACCCAAAATCATCGGTAGCCCCTACAACAGTTCCGCCTTTAACTCCGCCCCCAGCAAGCCAGCAGGTAAAACCATAATGGTTATGATCACGCCCATTAAGTTTGGGAAGTTCAGCAACTGGGGTTCGACCAAATTCCCCACCCCAAAGCACTAAAGTACTATCAAGTAGGCCACGCTGTTTAAGATCTAAAAGGAAAGCTGCAATAGGTTTATCCCAATCATCCGCAAGTTTTTTATGCAAACTTTGCAAGCCGTCGTGGTTATCCCAAGGTTGGCCAGCACCACTCCAAACTTGAACAAAGCGCACGCCTTTTTCAATCAACCTACGGGTGTATAACAGTTGCCTACCGTGTAAAGTGTCGCCATATAATTCACGAATAGATTTGGTTTCTTTAGAAAGGTCAAAAGCGTCGGTCGCTTCAGACTGCATACGAAAAGCAAGCTCAAAAGTTTTAATTCTAGCTTCAAGTTGTGGGTCAAACTGTCGAGCTATTAGGTTATCTTGGTTAAAAGATCGAACCAGATCAAGTTGCTTTCGTTGCCTAACAGTTGACATTTCAGGATTTTTTATGAAGGCAACAAGCTTTTCAGTTTCAGAATGTTTGGTATCTAGGTAGGTGCCTTGAAAAACTCCTGGAAGAAAACTGGAGCGCCAATTTTGAGTGGTAACAATCGGGTACCCACCAGGACACATTACCACAAAACCAGGCAAGTTCTTGTTCTCTGAACCCAAACCATAATTAACCCAAGAACCAAAACTGGGACGGGGCAACCGACCATCACCGCAATTCATCAACATCAGAGATGGTTCGTGATTAGGCACATCAGCATGCATGGAACGAATAATGCACATTTCATCAATGTGTATAGCAGTATTTTGAAAGAGTTCGCTAACCTCAATGCCCGATTGCCCAAATTTTTTAAATTTAAAAGGAGATGCCATTGCAGCACCTGTTTTTCTCTCGGTTCGAAGATTCGTCTCGGGCAAAAGCTTGCCATGGTATTTAGCAAGCATAGGTTTGGGATCGAATGTATCAACCTGAGAAGGCCCACCATTCATGAATAAATGAACAACATGCTTTGCCCGGGCTTTAAAATGAGATGGCTTAGGTAAAAGCGGATCAAAATTATCTGATGAAGCTTTGACTTCTTCAGCCATTAACCCTGCCAATGCCATCGAGCCAAAACCAGTACCGACTCGGGCCAATGCATCACGCCTTGATATAAAACTCATTGTTTGCTTTCATTAATCATAAAAAGTGAACTCATTAGTCAGGAGAAGTCCGTGCACTAAATCAAGCCAAGCTTCATCTGGGTTGGCATTCTTAACAAACTCTAAAGTTTTAGCCATTTCAGATTTGCTGGGCTTTCGAGATAATACGAGAGAAATAATCGCATTAATTTTATCTTCCGGGTTGATCTTATCTTTAATAGCTGGAGATTTTAATATTTTTCGAGCGGCATCGCGGGCAAACGGTCCATTCATTAAATACAATGCTTGGGTCGCGACCGTAGTGTTCGTGCGTTCCACACTCGCAGAAGCTGGATTAGGCAAATCAAAAGTTGCAAGTAAACTTGGGAATTCAAGTCGATCAATAAAGCCATAAACAGCCCTACGATTTTTCCCTGTAAATAACGAGACCGAGGGCCCCCCTATTTTAAGATCAAGATTTCCTGATACACTTAAAATTGAGTCGTGCAAAGATTCAAAATCAAGACGGCCACGATTCTGCTTCCACAACAAACGGTTTTCAGAATCTTTTTGCAAACACTCTTCTCGGTCATTACTGCTTTGTTGGTATGTCGAAGAAGTTAAAATAAGCTTATGAAGCTTTTTGATACTCCAATCATTTTGAATAAAATAATCACTTAGCCAATCTAACAATCTTGGATGACTAGGCGGATCTCCACGCATTCCAAAATCACCCGGTGTAGAAACAATTCCCCTACCAAAATAATGACTCCAAACCTGATTTACCATAACCCTTGCTGTCAGTGGATTATGCTCAGATGTAATAGCTAGAGCTAATTCTAAACGCCCGCTACCTTTGGTAAATAGGCTCGGTTGTGGTTCGAGTAAGCTCAAAAACTTTCTAGGGGTTTTATCCCCTAGTCGGTTTGGATGACCCCTAATAAAAACCGAAGACTCGTAGGGAATCTCGGTATCTAACAGAACCATAGACCTAGCAGGCCCTTTATTAGCTTGGGTTTCCACTTCCTTAATAAGTTTTTGGTACTCGGCCTGAGTACTGCGATCCGGAAAAAGGTCGAGAAAACCCCAGTCTAAATTAATGGGTGCATCCGCAGGAGAATCAGACCCATAAAAAACTAACCTAAGTTTTTCAGCATTAGCATCGGGCATTAATTTAAAAGATTTCGAAGTAATCCAAGTTTTTTCATTTTCTTTTAGCAATTTTTCGTAGACCTCTGAAACTTGTTTCATTGATAGTGGAACTTTTACAAATTCTTTTGCAACAAGTGGGTTATCCGTAGGAAGGCTAGTCACTTTTGAAGCTTGGGTAGAAAAATCTGTTTCACTTAGCGCAGCGTAACGATGCCAAAGGGACCAAGTAGAATCATTTTTTATTGCCATACGATTAAGATAAGTTCGCCACCTTGTAATCATCGATGGGTTAAGGTCTCCTTTATCTGCAAGCAGCATAAAATCATCGGAGGGTGGGAGATTGCGTGTTAAAAAAGCAGCATAGAGATAATCTCCAGCGCGGATGCGTGCTTGATTCACAAGTTCTTTGTGCTTGATACTAACAAAGTCTGCAAGTTTATTTTCCTTATCTTTTAATTCACCAGCAAATTTTTTATATTCATCGGTTTGGGGTTCACTTTCATACAACGGAGGCACCAAAGGTTCACGAGAACTTCTCAACACCCCATACAAGGAATAATAATCTGCAGTAGGAATAGGGTCGAATTTATGATCGTGGCAACGAGCACAAGAAACCGTAAGGCCCATTAAACCGCGCGTTAAAACATCGATTCGATCATCTATAACATCGTGAGTATTCCCCATAAAGTGCCCACCCACCGTGAGAAAACCTAACGCTGCAAGTGATTTTTTATCTTTTAAATTTAAATGATCGGCAGCGATTTGCTCAAGCAAAAATTGTTTGTAAGGCAAATCTTTGTTGAAAGATTCAATCACATAATCCCGATAAGTCCAAGCCCAAGGGTAGTTTTTATCTTCAAAAAAAACGTACCCTTTGTTATCAGCATACCTTGCAATATCTAACCAATGACGCCCCCACCGCTCGCCATACCTTGGGGAACCAAGCAAACGATCGATAAGTTTTTCTATCGCATCTACAGAATTATCGTTTTCAAATAACAATAATTCCTCAAGGGTTGGAGGAGTTCCGTGAAGATTAAACTTCATACGCCTTAATATCGTTTTCTTATCAGCTTTAGGCGATGCTGTTATTTTGTTTTTATCCAACTCTTTCTGAATAAAAAAATCAACAGGATGCAACTTAACATCTGAGGATAGTAAACTTTTATTAATGGGAAGAAATGACCAATGATTATTGGAGTTATTATTTTTAAGCTTAATTAAGTTATTTTGTTCTTCGGGCCAAGGCAGACCCATAGAAATCCACTTTTCAATTGCATTAATATCTGAGTCTGGAATTTTTTTGCTGCGGGGCATCTTCAAATCCCCAGAGTGATTAATAGCATTCATAAGTTTACTGGAGGCAGGGTTACCGGGTATGACTATAACTCCTTGGGTTCCCCCTTCTAAAATAGCTTTACGGGAATCTAAGCGAAGTCCACCTTTTTGAGCAATTGAACTATGACATTTAAAGCAATGGCTAGAAAGTACAGGCCTAACCGATCGTTCAAAAAAATCATCCGAGGGTTTATCTGCATAGGAATTGCAAACAAGTACCATAAAGAACACGAATATAAAAAAAAGCTTAAACATTTTCACCTATAAAGTAAGATGATATTTATTTTCATTTATTCAGGAAGTATCATCAAGTAATAAACAAGAATTTTACATCAAAACCAAACTTCCGATGCATTAAAATAAGGATTAAAAATCTTAACAGTTCACTATCAAAAATTTGAGAACTAGAATAAACTAAACTTTGTTGTTAATTTTTAGGATTAAACTCATGTTTGAGATTAAAAACTTAACGGGTACATCGGGGCACTAATTGTAAACATTTAAATTAAGCCTGCAGCAGAAGCACGAAATTATCGGTTTTACCTTTGCAATTTTTAAATAAAGATCAGTAATTTGAAAACCCTAAATTCATTCAAACTAAAGAAAGAATGAGATGATGAAAACTAAAAGACCTTTTGGCATCTACTTGGAAAATTTTTCAAAATTCAATAGTTTATTTAGCGAACTAGACAAAAGAAATCTTAATTACGATAAAATTAACTTTGAAAACTTTTCTTATGATCCTTCGGAATCGATTTCGCATTTCAGCCTTGTTCTTATACAAATAAATCCGATTGCATATCTTGCGGGCAACCAAAACGGGAAATTTCTTATCCATAATTATCTGCACCACCTCAAAAGACTGGGAATCCCTGTTATCAATGGCATACCAGCTCTACAAATCGAAACTTCAAATGCAAGGCAGTACACACTTTTAGAATCACTGGCAATGCCTTACCCGACAACAAGAGTAATAAGCGATGCAATGCAATTAGAAAATGCATCACTGGGGATTCGTTTTCCTATTGTGATAAAATCAAACATCAACGGCGCCGATGCGGTAATGATTAGGTTTAATAATCAAGCAGATGTAATTGCCAATAAAAGTTTAAACCTTGGCATTTCAAATAATGGCCAAACGATTTTGCTACAAGAATATATTCCTGCACGAGGCGGGGTTGTTCATCGAGTCGAAATCATCAAGGGGAAATTCCTTTATGCCATTAAAACATTTTCTAATGGAAAAATTGAATCAACGAATCCCGATGATGAAGTTATAAATGCCTGCGAAGGAATTATTAATACTGCGGGGCTAGAAGTTGGCAGCATTGAATTTATTTTTGACGAACGCGATGGGATGCTTAATTACACAGGTATTAATGCAATGTCTCCTTATCCTGCTAATATAAGTACTGTTATCGGGTTCGATCCCTATGTCAAATTGGTTGATTTTCTTGAAGAGAAAGCTGCTTCAACCTGGTTTTCAAACCTAGCTATAAAGCAAAAGACTTTTCTTTCTTGTATGGCAGAGTGGGACGCTACAAATTAATCTTTTTTATTAAAGAAGGCACGATGCTTACTCGAATAATCTTAGCTAGTTTATTGTTTCATAGTTTTATTTATATTGCTTTAGCACAAAATAATGAGTCAACATATAATTGGCCCACTTGGCGCGGGCCTAATTCAAATGGTGTTTCGTCTATAAATTCTACACCCCCCATTAAATGGGATGAGAAAACAAACATTAAGTGGAAAACAAAACTTCCGGGTAAGGGGAGTTCATCTCCAATTATTTGGGGTAACAATGTTTTTGTGTTAACCGCAATTAAAACAGACCGCCTTGCAAAAGCCGAGGAACTTCCAAAAAGAAAAAATGGTCTTGAAACTAAAACAATTGCACCTCAAAATTTTTATAACTTTGATGTTTTATGTTTTGATAAAACCACTGGTAAATTAAACTGGAGCAAAACTGCAAACACCGCAATTCCTCACGAAGGGCATCATTCTTCACACTCCTATGCTGCAAGTTCTCCCGTTACAGATGGGCATCGGCTTTATGCTTCTTTTGGTTCGTTCGGTTATTATGCATTCGATTTTTTTGGTAATTTATTGTGGAAGCGAGACCTAGGCAGACTTACAACTCGATTGGGGTGGGGGGAAACGGTTACGCCAGCGCTATTCAAAAATTCCTTAGTCCTTAATTTAGATCAAGAAATAGGCTCTAAAATTGTTGTTCTTGATGCTTCGACTGGGAAAACAATTTGGGAAAAAGACCGAAATGAAAAATCCTCTTGGAATACCCCATTCATTGTTCCTTACAAAAACATAAATCAAGTAATCATTAATGGAACTACGCAAATTCGATCTTACGACCTCAATGATGGCAAAATCATTTGGGAAACTTCTGGGATGACCACTAATGCAATTCCTTCCGTATTAGCCTCTTCAGAAATTGCTTATGTAATGAGTGGCTACCGCGGAGCTGCTGCCGTTGCCATTCCTTTAAGTTCCAATGGTGAATTAAGCGAAAGCGCCGAGAGCAAAAACAGTAAAGCCCTTTGGCGATATTCGAAAGGAACGCCGTACGTACCTTCCCCTTTACTATTTGAAAACAATCTTTACTTTACCAAAGGCAATTCTGGCTTGTTAACAATACTTGATGCATTAAATGGAAAAGCCATCGTGGAAGATTTTAGACTTGAAAACACGAGTACTTTTTATTCATCTCCTGTAACTGCAAATGGAATGATTTATTTTATTGATCGTGATGGAACCGCCATAATAATTAAATGTGGAAAAGTTCCAAAAATTATTTCAACTAATAAATTGAATGATCAGTTTGATGCATCCCCAGCAATTTCTGGAAACACGCTATTTCTAAGGGGAGAAAATTGGCTTTACGCAATCGAAGAAAAATAGTCTAACTTTTTTCGAGTTTAATCCTTGCGTGAGTTTGAGAGCAAACGAACAAGATAATTTATCTAAACTAAATTATTTAACTGAATTTTAATAGCCCCAGTACAGTTGTCTTTCTGAAAATTAGTTGCATTCTATTTCATAAATAAAGTTTAACTAATTAGTCAACCAAGATTTTTTTGGTCAATCTTTAATTCAGCAAATTAGAATTCATGAAGTTTAATTATTTTAAATTAAAACTTACAAGTTGTGCCGAATGCCAAATTGCGATTGAAGATTTGAGAATTTTATGTGAGAGATCGACAGTCATCGGTGCCAAATATTTGTCGAGTAATAATTGGGGAAATAACAAAAACATTTAGAATAATGCCAATAATTACACCAGCAATCACCCAGCCCATTATATAAGCTGGTTCGCGTTTGATTGCTAAACCGATCATTGCAAAAAACAATGCGACCATTCCGCATTGCGTATAAAGCCCTGTTCGGGAAGCAAGGTGGCATTGAAAAGAGGTTGCTCGTTTCAGGTATCGGTCATAATAATCAGTGATACATTCATTGGAGTCTGCCCAGACGAATTCTTGAAGCGGAAAATCATCATCACAGTTTGCGCAGACAGTCCTAAGCATTCCGTTAAGTGGGTTTGCGATCATTTCAAATTCTGGGCCATCAATCGTAGTTGCCTCCTGACATTTGATGTGAATATAATCTCGGGATTTTCGTGGACCAGACGGTGTTTTTGATGATTTAGACATTTTTGCACCTTTTGGAAAATGACAGCAATAAAATTTAATTATGTTAGGACTTACGCAGTTGGACAAAAATGGTCTTACCTATAATTACTATTTTAATTAAACTTTCACCTATTGAGCAAGGCAAAAGTAACGGAAAACGATTTCATTAATTTTCTAATAGCCACCCCATT
>Ga0335396_10007100_pt1 | contig 10849 bp, 5 predicted proteins | sample FRY02_FD_205743 | JGI IMG/M metagenome (GOLD analysis project Ga0335396, IMG submission 205743) | Freshwater microbial communities from Lake Fryxell liftoff mats and glacier meltwater in Antarctica - FRY-02 (spades assembly) (version 2) | ecosystem: Environmental > Aquatic > Freshwater > Ice >... | reverse complement strand
TACAACACAAGTAAGCAAATAACTAATAATTACATTTGCATAAGGCATCCTAATTAGATTACGAGAATAAAAGTGAGAAATGGATGATTGTTTTTTCTTGGGCTACTTTCTTGTTTATACGATATTTAATCTCATATAAAAGCCTAAATAAAGAAGTCGCTACAAGAACTATCCTTAGAGCTATCCAAATACCTACAAATAAAGGATACAGGAGAATATGAACCAAATTTATATGACAAGAGCTTCTTGCTCAGATGATAAATAATCCCGATGATTATTGTTCAGTAAAAAAATCCCAGTCGATTTCTCAACCAGGATTTACTGAACACTACCATTTGCTAGTTTGTTCCTGCGTTCTCAGTATGTTTCCAAACAATATTACCATTATTTGGACTTAAAGCAAACTTTACCGAACACTATAGATGTTGATGTTGCTAGCTTCCAAGAGGAGGTCAATAGATTTCATCAGTTTGGGTTGCTGCTTGTAAGGAGCGGTAATTTGGAGAGATATAGAAAATACTTGCCGTATTGATGTTACAAAATTAGATTTTTTAAGAAGTGGAATTGGAGAGATATTCAAATATACTATTAAGTTTTCTGATCTAACTATGGAGCAATTAGCACAAGTAATGGTTATACAAAATTGTAAACAATACCCTTTTTTTGCTACATATGGTATATTTAGAGGTTGGAAGCTGTGAAAATGATCGAAATATGAGGGGTAGGATCTGAGTGAAGGGGTGTTTCTGTATGATGAATGAACTCATCGTTATAGGATTGTTCCGACTGGCAATACGTAGTTATATAATTTTTTTTCTATCAATGATATTATGATTTTATTCCAAGCATATTCTATGTATAGCATCAGTTCTTATTTCTTTAAGTAGTTTCTCTGCATCTTTCTTGGATATAGCTGCTCTTTGATTCTGTTCTTCTAGTTTTTCTATTCGTTCGATTGGTAGCCCGACATTACCTCTATTGATGTTTTTGATTAGTTGATTATTCCCCAAAATAATATTGTCTATCTTCACTACAGTTTCTTGCATCTCTGCAATAATGATTGCAATGTTCATCATATTTTTTATACAATATAAAAATTCTATAGATTAACGAATCAATCTATAGAATAGATCATATTGCATTACATCATTTGATATATCTTTTAGAATCACAATGACTCTAAAAATCAATTGGAATTTCCAGTTATATCTTTTATAACAGCATTATTTTTTCTTAAGGAATCTATATCTGCCTCTAACATAAGAAAAATTTCTCTTAGATAAAAATAGTTGTCCATATTTTTTGAATAGTCGATATTTCTTAATTGTTTAGATATATATAATTTCTGTTCTAGTAACTGTAAACGCAATTGTTGTTTAGTCATTTTATAATTTATAAAAAATAAAAAATTGACCAAATTTTAGTCAATCTATTAAAGTATATATACACTATATATAGACAGAATATACAAAAAAACCAGTGAGAAAATTTCACTATTTTTTGTATAAACTATATACTATAATATATATACACTATATATAGACAGAATATACAAAAAAAGTAGCAAGAAAATTATACTTTTTTTGTTGTTTAAAAAAAGTTGCTAGGTAAGAAAGGTATTTAGACCCGACGAAGTTACATTAGGTCATATTCATGGAAGATAAATTACTCCCCCGTCAACTCACTAGCCAATAATTCACCTTGTTCTATAACTCTATCTGCTTCTAGTCTTGCAAGATTTGGAGATAAATACTAAAATGTTACACTCTATGCAGTCTGAATTATTCAAGATGCAGTATGTCTATGCTCGTATAGCCATTATTGCTAAAGATAAACTATTCATGGATGAGGTCGATAGAGGTTAGTTATGTTCTGTGCTTAGACAGAAGCGGGGAGTCATATATCTATATAATATACAAAGTTTTTATTGACTTACATATGATAGAACATATATTATCCTTGTTGGATCAGCGAAAAGTATTTTACTACATAATTTATTTATTGCCATTGATACTAAAATGATGTTCTTTTCTTCTAGAAATCATAAATCATTGATAAAAGTTCTATATACTGATACTTATAGAACTCATATAAAAACGTTACTGTTGATTTTAAAAGCATCCAGGCTTTGTATCTCTATCCCCGAAAATCACTTTGATATCCAGAAAAAAATATTACTTGTAATAATAAAGTTTGAAGAATGTATAACGAAGGCCAGAGAGCAGAAATTAGGAGAAGAAACATCTTATGGATGGGAAAGACTTAGAGACATTGCTAGATATATAGCTGATTGAATGCTTCGGAGATCTATTAATTACAATAGATGATATATCGCGGTGTTATCGTATGCTAAGTGACCATGACATATAAAAGATGATGTAAGCTGTTCGATCCCTGAAGTTGAGAAGTTATACTCTAATTCTGCCAATACTATTATAGTAAATGACATTACTCATTCTGCAAGGATCTGAGATTTTTTAATTGTAGATCTAGGCAAAATAACTAACATAATAGAAACTAAAAGAAATTGAAAAAAAATTATGGATATTCAAAAAATGAAATATCAGAATTCTAATGCCCAAAATGCTAATGTCCAATCCCTAAAAATATTGGATGCTTTTGAAAATATTACTAATGAAAACCATATTAAGAACATATCTTTGACTAGGAATTATCTTGATGAGATTCATGATATAATTCAGAAGGCTTATATTACTTGATGCGAAATAGAGAAGCTTGATGATCTAACTAGTGTTAGAGTGTTATATGCTTATAAAAAATCATCGGACGCTATCAAACTAACCAAAATGGCACATAAGATGATCTCTAAATCTAAAGATGAAGACAATATATACCATATTTCTAGTTTCGACTATTTTGCCAAAAGACGTAATAGGTTTGTCACCCAATCTATTGCTCCCTATTCTATCTTTCCTTTCAGTGATGATATATGTATAAATTTAATGTCTGGGGCTTTGCAATTGTCAACATTTATTAATGTTGCAGTATTAAAAGAGAAATTTGAACAAAGGTGATGGTCTGTATACAAAGATATCAGACAACAAGAACTTAAATCAGAAGATATTAATGCTAGTAATCTATTCCATGAGAATTCTGTGGACAATTCAATATTTAAAATATCAAGAGATGATTGATATTTTGCATATATTTCTATACATGAAATATTTCTTTTATGATTAGAGTTTAGAAAAGTTGATGATTTACTAGATTTACATAGTATACTTTACGAGGAAAGTAAAATCAATAAACAGGATAGAAAAATATTGCTTAATTTCACTAATGATAATAAAGTTTTTTATTAATTCTTGTTTTATTGACATATTGTAATTAATATAACCAGACCAACACCTTGTATATATAGTATAGGGGTAGCTATAGATTAAATTAAGGTATATAGATCTATATATCATTGATAGGAAGGGTTTCAGATAAGAAAATTTTTGTTTATGTATAAACTTGCAGATTGTTTGGTATCAATAGAAGGGGTGGTGGATACCCCACTTGTCCATAAGGAGCAGATGGGGGATGGAGGGGTTTGTATATTTTTTTCATATTTTTGAAATCTACGTTATCTTATGTTGTTGTATCATATATTTCTTGTACTTTATAATTGTATTTTTTACTTATATATTTATACACACCTGTAATATACATTTATTTATATACCAGTAGATGAGCATATCTGCATCCAAAAAATTTTATACTAATACAGATAAGCTTCTTTCAGACTTAATAAAAGATGTTATTCCAGGAACAAAGAACCTTTCTTTTCTTGTTGGTTTCTTTTATTTCTCATGATTCGAATCTCTTTATAAAGAGCTAGTTGATAAGGATTTGAGAGTACTGGTGGGTATGGATGTCGAAGTTGGGATTGCTAATGTTGTAAGCGAAAAATTTCAGTATGGGAAAGATTGACTTAATACTAATGCATCAGAGTTCTTAGATCAATTGAAGGATGTGTTTAATAACTCTGATATGTTTGATAGTAGAGTTAATATGGAGGCGATGGACCTCTTTATTAACAAGATCATTGATGGTTCATTACAAATAAAAAAGACTCGTAGCCCAAACCATTCAAAACTCTATCTGTTTGAAAGGACTGCTGAGTTTAATGAATGATGATCTTATCCTGGAGTTATGATAACGTGATCTTCAAACCTTAGTTACTCTGGTATGCAGTGAAGACATGAGTTTAATTATCTCACGAGAGATCCAAATGATTTTGAAGAATCAAAAAAATTCTTTGATTATCTTTGGGATAATGAATCTGAACAAATCACGACATGATGAGAAGATGATCAAGTAGTTAAAATGCTTCAACAAGAAACATGGCTACAAGTTCCTAGTCCATATTACTTGTATGTAAAGTTACTACATGCTTTGTTTGGTAACGAAGAAACAATTAAGACTCCTCGTGAAATAACAGGAGAACGTTATCGAGACTTGGCTTACCAGCTTGATGCTATAAGAAACGGAGTAAAAATTATTAAACAACATAGCGGAGTTATTATCGCAGATGTGGTGTGATTATGAAAAAGCATTATATGATCTGCTATTGCACACAATCTACAAAGTGGTCATGAATGACATGGGAAAAAGGTTTTGATTATAGCTCCTCCTCATTTGATTCCTCAATGGGAAGAATATGCTGAAGAGTTTAAAGTTAATGCACAAATATTCTCTTCTTGAAAGATTGATGCTGCATGGGAATATAATGAAAAGTATTGAGATAATATAGGGGTTCTGATGGTTGATGAAGCACATAAGTATAGGAATGATGAGACAATTGATTATGGATATCTTCATCAGATCGCTCAATGAAAACAAGTATTGCTTCTTACTGCGACACCTTTCAATAACTCACCAGAAGATATATTTAATCTTATTAAATTTTTCCAAGTTCCTAGTAAGTCTACATTACAGACTACTAATAACTTAGAGTACGATATGCAAACCTTACAGATTAGATATAAGGCAATCAATAAATCCCAGAGAGATTGAGATATATCCCCCGAAGAATTGAAGATAGAGGCCGATTCTATAGCTAGTCAAATGAGAGGTATTATATGGCCAATTCTTATTAGAAGGTCTAGAATAGATTTAGCTATGATTTCTGATTACAAAGAAGACCTTGATAAGCAATGATATGAATTTGCAGAGGTGAGTATTGATACATTAGAATACGATCTTGGTAACCTAAGTGATTTATATACAAAGACACTACAAGAGCTTATAGCTATGGATGAAGAAACAAAATTACCTCTTCATTATAAAGGAGCGAGGTATAGAACATTAACTATGATTAAGAAAGAATATAAGTCTGAGTATAAAGATCTTATCCAAGAAACTTTGGGATATAAATTTGAATTATTGGAATGAAGACAAAAGAACATGCCGTTCTTTATAAGGAGATTACTTGTCGCAAGATTTGAAAGTTCAAAGAAAGCATTTCTTAATACACTACAATCTCTTATCTGATCTATTGATCTTGTCTACAAATATATCGAACACTTTGATGCCTTACCTGTTATTAAAAAATGAAGTCTTCCTGATATAGAAGAATTGTTTGAGGATGACCAACAATCATTCTTTACAGAAGAACTACAAGAAGGAAAGTTATGATCTGTGAAGCAGTATATTGAATCTAAAAATGGTCTGCTCATTAAGCGTGAACATATGGATCCTAAATTCTTTGAATATCTTGACCAGGATAGAGACTATTTAAAGCATCTTTATGCTAATCGATCTATTATCGATGAAGATCCTAAATTTGAATCTCTACATAAAGATCTACAAGAACAGTTAGCAAGCGATCCTGAAAGAAAAATTGTTATATTCTCTAGTTATGCAGATACGATAAAAGACTTGTCTGATAAGCTATCTAAAGAAAATATGAGAGTCCTCTCTGTTACTGGAGGCACTAAGACTATTCAATTGAAAACAAATATAAAACTCAACTTTGATGCAGGAGTAAACGAAGCTGAACAGCAAGATGAGTATGATGTGTTACTTGGTACTGATGCTATTTCAGAATGATATAATCTTCATAGAGCATGAACTGTTATTAACTATGATATACCATATAATCCGACGAGAGTAATACAAAGAATCGGACGTATCAATCGTATCAATAAAAAAGTGTTTGATACCTTACATATTCTTAACTACTTCCCTACCCTTATCGGCGAATCGGTTATTAGATCACAAGAGATATCCACTTTAAAGGTTCAATTAATTAATGCTATTTTGTGAAATGATACTAAAACATTGAGTGATGATGAGGAACTTAAATCTTTCTATGTATCAGAAAAATCTTTGGACTGATGATTGGATGCAATATACGCAGAGAAGCTTGAAGAACAAGAATCAGATAATGAGATTTCTTGGGATAGTAAATATGTTGATCAATGGAAGAAACTTATGCGTGAGTATCCACAGATTATAGAAGACCTTGAGAAGATACCAGCTAGATCAAGAGTCCTTAGAAAATCTAAAAGTATTGATGGTGTTATTGTTGTTGCTCAGAAATGACCTAACACTATTGCGAGTATCTATAAAAAGTGAGATGAAGAAGCATATATACTTACTGTTAAACAGGCTTTAGATTATTTCTTAGCAGAGAAAGTAGAAGAATGATTTGCCCCATCTCCATTATTTTATGATTTTTATGATAAGGTCAGAGATTATTTTAAACGCCCGCCATCAGTTAAACCAAATAATGAATTAACAAAAGCAAGAAATAACTTCCAATTAATGAAAGAGTTTAGTAAGAATCCATTCTTTGATGATCTTATTGTAGCGGCTAATCTATGAAATCTTCCTCAAACATATCTTAAGAAAGCAAGATCATTAACCAAAGACAATATGCAAGAAGTTATTGAATATTTAATTCGCCACATATCTTCCAGGTCTTTAGAAGCGATGAAAGAACATGTTGCTTTGTATGATGACATGCAAACGGATCTTATTATGATAGAAGAATTTAATTCTTAATGTCTTACCATGGTATATACTGATGATTTGTTTCATGGAAAATACGATAGAGTGAAGCTTTCTTCTATACTGAAAGATATATTTGGAGATCGTATGAAGCGTGTGGAAAGAACATTAGAATACTCACACAAGTCTCAGCAGAATATATTTATGCTTAGAGGTGCTTCTGTTATCTCTGAAGTACAACTAGATGATGCCATTGTCCCTATTATTGAAATCAAACAACGTAGTAGTTGAGATCCAAGAATGACAATTACAAAGCAGGCGTTTAAACTTATGCAACATACTCAGATTAGTCATGCAATCATTGTCTTTTACTCAGACGATAGTGATGTGTGGAGATTCTCTTTCTTAACAACAAGAATCAATCTTGAGGAGATGAAGGTTGAATGAAACAGTCCTAAGAGGTATTCCTATCTTCTTGGTCAGTGACAAAAGACAAAGACATTTTATGATGCCTTCATAAAGCCAGGAAGAGGATCTATAGTAACGATCAAACAACTACAGGATTCTTTTGATGTGGAACCAGTAAGAAAAGAATTCTTTGAAACATACTTAGAATTGTATGTAAGATTGTATAAGGCAATCACAGGTGATATAGAACTTACACAAACTCTTTTGTCGCAAGATGTTGATCTTGTTAGCTTCACCAAAAATCTTCTTGGTAAGATTATTTTCTTGTACTTTATACAGCAGAAATGATGGCTTGGTCTTGGGAGACAGGAGACAGAATATGGCAAGGGTGACAAGAACTTTATGAGAAGGCTTTGGAATAATTTCAAAGAACAGAATGAATCATTGAGTACAGAGAAGACTGGGTTCTTCTATAACGATTACCTTGAATGGTTATTCTTTGCTGGACTAAATATCGATAGAAGAGATCATGATGATCGATTTCCTACCTTACAAATGAAAGTACCTTACCTTAATGGTTGATTATTTAAGGAAGAGTATCTATGATGGGAGTCTCAAGTAGCAAAAATAGATAACGACATCTTCTCTAATGTTCATGTAAAATGAGACGATGCTGATGGTATACTAGATATCTTTGATAGATATAATTTTACTGTGGATGAAGACAGTCTCTTAGATAGTGATGTTGCGGTAGATCCTGAGATGCTTGGAAGGATATTTGAAAAGATGATCTCGATAAGTAAAGATAATATTGATGAAGTTATTACTGTTTATGATGCGAAGTGAGCGAAGAAAAAAATAGATTTTGGAAAAGAGTTGAATAAGAAACTATGAGCATTCTATACACCAAGAGAAATTGTCCATTATATGACCAAGGAGAGTCTTATATCTTATCTAGTTAATCAACTTGATGGAGACAAAGAGAGTAATGAAAAACTTATCAGAATCTTATTTGATATTAAGGAAAAATTTCTCTTAACAAAAGATGATCTCGTGAAAGGTTGATTTAAGGAAGATATTATTGATCAATTAAAACCATTGATATTGTCAATCAATGGCTCGTTAAAGAAGGTAAAGATATTGGATCCTGCTGTTTGATCTGGAGCATTCCCTATGGGATTATTACATGAAGTATCTACATTAAGGTATTATATATACTGAGTATTTCACGATGTCTTTGGAGATGAGATAAAATGACACCTCAATAAGGCAGGGAATCTATCTATGTACCAAATCAAAAGAGAGATAATCCTTAACAACATTTATGGAGTGGATATAGATCCAGGAGCTATCGATATAGCTAAGCTGAGGTTTTGGCTTTCTCTTATAGTAGAAGAGGAGACTCCTGAACCATTACCAAACTTCGAATTTAAATTTGTCTGTGCCAATACATTGATACCACTGGAAGAAGAAACTAAACAACAAGATCTTTTTGCTCAACGAGATGAACCAAAACTAAAGACAATTAAGCAGTATAAAAAAGAGTATTATAATGCTAGTAGCAATGAAGAGAAAAGAGAGCTTAAACATAAAATTAGAAACTATACTCAAGTAGATACTACACTTTTTTCTGAACCAACTCCGAGAGCAAAACAGATGGCAGAGTTTGGTGCTAACTTTGATAAACCAAAACACTCGCATAGTTTCTTCGATCCTAGTCTAATGATGAGTGAATGGAGAGGGTTTGATATTGTGATAGGGAATCCGCCTTATGTAAGTAGTTGGAATATGTGAGATGAATTTAAGAATTTTTATACAAAAAATTATAAAACAGCTGTTGGACATTACGACTTATATGTTTTATTTTTTGATAAGGGATTAGAGTTACTAAAAAAATCATGAAATATAAATTACATTACTTCCAATAAATTCTTATCTCAAAAATATTGAATAGAATTAAGAAAATTATTTTTACGTAATTCTATTAAAAATATAGTAAATTTTAACTTTGATGTTTTTGATAATGCAACGGTGGATACATGTATAATAATCGTAGAAAAACAAGTCTGATTTAATAATACTATCAAAGTTAATAACATTAACATAAAGGATGATTATGAGGAGTTTCTAAAAAATAGGAATTATTTTATAGAGCAATCTTTTTTTAATGAAATTGAAAATAACCTATTTAGGTTAGATTTAACGTTGGATGATGTTGGAATTATTCATAAAATACAAAAAGATAATGTTAGATTAGAAGATATTTGTTATATAGACTGCTGAGTCGTTGTTCACAGTGAAAAATTAAATAAGAAAAAATGAGATTTTATATACAATAATAATTCAGAAAAATTATATCATAAATACATTGAGTGAAAGAATATACAGAGATATAGTATATTTAGTGATAAAAAATATATCGATTACCAGCCTGAATTTCATCATAGACCTAAATTTGAAGAACTATTTGAAAATCAAAAAATATTAGTTAAAGATATCTCATGAAATACTTCAAAGTTAGTGTGTGCTTTAGATGATGGTTCTTATGTAGATCAAACTATTAGAATTGTTGTTCCATTACATTTACTGAATAATGTTATTAATAGACAACTTCTTTCTTATATAAAAAATAAAGACATATCGTATTCAAATAAATTTGAGATAAAATATATTTTATCTATATTGTTGTCTTCATTAATTTGATATTTTTTTAATAAATATTTAAGTGACAACTTACATATTTCTCCTCATCAGCTTAGGACTTTCCCGATTAAAGAGATTGACCTATGACAGCAAGCTCCCTTTATAGACAAGGTAAATAAAATATTAGCTATCACAAAACAAATGTGACATGATCCTAAAAATCCTCCTCAAGAACAGCTCGATTTAGAAAAAGAAATAGATTACATGGTATATGAGTTGTATGGTTTGACTGAGGAGGAGATAAATATAGTAGAACAATCTTTAGCTAAAAAGTAGAAATAATGATACTAAGTTGTTTTGTTGATGAGTCAAAATAGGAGTCAAAAGATAATATTTATTTTTATTAAATTCAAATATTATATGTTTGATGACCTAACAATAGAAAATATTCAATATTATGTTTATCTTTTGAAAGACCCTAGAAATAGGGAGGTTTTTTATGTTGGTAAAGGTTGTGCTAATAGAGTTTTTCAACATTTACAGGATACTTTAGAAAGTGAAGTTAAAAGTGATAAATTAGATAGGCTCAGAGATATTGTAAGCAGTTGAAATGAAGTTGAATATTTTCTTGTTAGGCATTGAATAACAGAGGAAGTTGCTTTTGAAGTTGAGTCCGCATTTATAGATTTTTTATGATTAGATAATCTAACTAATGCTGTTTTATGAACACATTCATATACCAAATGAATGATGAGTATAAATGAGATAACACAATTATATGGAGGTAAGAATATAGAGATTATAGATCCTGTGATGCTTATTAATATTAATAAGCTTT
>Ga0335396_10007095_pt1 | contig 10857 bp, 13 predicted proteins | sample FRY02_FD_205743 | JGI IMG/M metagenome (GOLD analysis project Ga0335396, IMG submission 205743) | Freshwater microbial communities from Lake Fryxell liftoff mats and glacier meltwater in Antarctica - FRY-02 (spades assembly) (version 2) | ecosystem: Environmental > Aquatic > Freshwater > Ice >... | reverse complement strand
TGGGTACAAAATATTAGAGATGATAGATTAACGCTGACCTGTTAAAAATCTTCTTGCTCCTTCAGCTCCAGCAAGATAAGGTGAAGACTTCAATAATAGTTTAATAACTTCTCTATTTTTACGACTATCAAGAATAGCTTTAAATTCTGGACTTTCCTTAGCTAATACTTTTTGAGATTCCCTTATTGTCCTATCTACATTTAACCGAGTAAGTGCTTTTAATTTATTAGCCATTGCATTGTTATTCTTATCTAATAATTTACCATTCACCATATCATAATTTTTCCTAAAATCTCCATACATATCCATTGCTTCGTCAATTGGTCGACCAGCACCCTTGGCCGCTTTACGCATTTCTCCACTTATATAACCAGCAAAATTCTCAATTTGTTTTATTTCTGTTTTTGCCCCTGATTCTCTCAATGCTGGAGTAACAATTTCATTTGCCGCTCTTTTTATTTTAGAAACATTGCCAATTGTATTCTTTATAGAACCATTTGCATTAAACTCTACTTCATAAATATTCTTCTTATTTTTAATAATATCTAAAACCATTCGTGGCATTTTACCGAAATCAACCTTTGTAGTAACATTCTGAACGGGCTGTAAAGCGACATCATAAATGGAACCATAACTCTTTTTTAAAGCATCCAAAGCCCCCTTTGCCATATTTGCTTGCTGTTCTACTTTATCCCATTTAAGGAATGGTTTAATTTTAGATGGTATTTCGTTTATAGATTTACCAACAGCACTACCAGCCATTTGAGCAGGCTTTAAAGTTCCAATCAACGAAGTCAATACAGTTAATGGGTCAGTAGCCATATCAGCCGCTAAACCTGAAACTGACGGTACTAATCCTTTCATAAAATTTACACCTACTGAAGTAGACGGACCACCAAAAGAATTTTGTCCAAGTTGAATTGCTTGATCTTGAAACATAGGAACATCATCTGGTCTAAGGGCACCTTCTCCTGCTTCTTGTTGTGCCTTTTGTCCACCAATTCCGCCAAGGGCTAATAAACCAGCAAATGGCCCAGCTAATGCCAAAGCTGGATTAGATTGAATAGCTGCCCTTGATGTTGCCCCAGGTACGTTTGTAATCCTTCCTAGTGATTGGCGTTGCATTTCAGGTTGCGGAGCTGGCTCTTCAGGTTGGGAAGATTCATTGAATTGACCTATCGCCTGACGAGCTTCTTTTTCATCTGGTGGACGATCACCTTCTATATCGTATTGCTTACCATCTAGTTCGATAATATAAATTGGCATTATCGTACTCCTATAACTTTAAATGAAGGTTTATCCTGAGATGTTTTTTCACCAGAACTTTCACCGCTTTTAAACAAGTTATTATAGTTTTTCTCTCCCATTGTCTGAGAATAGAAAGTATCTAAATCCCCATTAAATACTTCCATAAGAGCATCTATGTTAGCTGTATTTAATGCTCCGACTTTATTAATGGCTGGGAATGCTTCTCTGTATTGCTTATCTTCTGGTATTGTAAATGCAGTACCAGACATAGCGTTTCTATAATTAAAAATAGCGACAGATATTTTTGTAGCAATTTTTCGCATCTCAGGATTTTTTACTTGTCCAACATTTCTAATTAAATTTTCATAAGTTCCTGCAAAAAATCCGGTAGGGAATCCATTGTCTTCTAATGTTTTTAAATCACCTTTTATTTCATTTAAGAACTCGACTGTTCTTTCTTTACCACGAATAGCCCTGGATTGCTCTACGCCAACTTCTTTTCTAGCCATTTCTTTAAGAAAACCTTTAGACCCCTCTTTATCTCCTGCTGTTACTAAATCATCCAAAGAATCAAATGCTAAATCTTTTGCAGATTTTGTTGCACCAATCATTATCTGCTGCGCAGCTTCACGATAATCCCCTGAGAATCCAACAGATTGATTTGACATTCTTAAACTATCCTGAAGATTATCAAGCGTATTCCCAGCTCGTAAACTTTCGACAATAGATGGAATTACAAATTTAGCTCCTTTAACTCCACCCACTTCTTTTCCAAATGACACAACTCCCACTTGTTGTTCTGGAGTTAATCCAGACATATCATAACCACCGTAAACAGTTTTAGGTTTTATAATCCACTCTGAATCAGTGTTCTGAACTGCTTGATAGTCAGACATCCCAATCTCAGTTAAGCGATCATTAATCTTTTTTCCCATAGCAATTGCTTGTTCAGGATCAAACGTCTTTTTAAGTTTATTTGTTTCGGCTATAAGTTTTTGCGTTGAAGCTAATTTATACTTAGCATCTGCACTTATTTCTGTTCCTTCAGATTGTTGTTGCTTTAGTACATTATCTATAATACTGGAATTATATTTAGTAACGCTGTCCAATTGATTTGTATTTGCATTCTGTTGATCAATATTAGTACGTCTTTTATAATCTCCTGCTTGTGCTCTATTTAAGTCGGCATCCGGACCTTGCTCTGTTCCGGTTAGTTTTTGAATAGCACTTAATTGATCCAATTTACTGTTCTTTCTAGCGACATCAACACTCATATTCATTGAGTTAATACCGGTAATATTACCAACTGTATTTAATATATTGCCTAACAATGATCTTTTTTCTGGTGTTAATGCCTGTTCTGCTTGATTATTTATTGTTCCCTGTATTCTCTGTTGCTGAGAGAACATATTGGGATGAGAAGCAATCTCCATGGGGTCTAACCCAGACTGATGCGCTTCCATAGCATTTTTCTGTCCAGCTTCCATAAGGTATTTATTAACACCTTTTTGGTAAGAATTTAGTTCAGCTGTTGCTGCATTTTGCTGTTTAGCATTAGAGTTTTGTTGCTGACCTTGGCTTAGGGAATTAGATACTAAAGAAGATAATATATCCATAGAGTTTTGTTGCTGACCCTGTTGTTGACCCTGAGCCTGAATCTGCCCCTGCCCTTGATTCTGTTGTTGCCTCTGTCCTTGAGACAAGGTAGCAATTAAAGAAGTTAGTATATTAACAGGGTCTTGTTCTTGTAGTTGTGGCATGATTTTCTCCAATTAATGAAAACAATTCAAATAACGGTCTTAATATAAATTTTAATACAGGCTTATCACTAATAAATTTAGCAATAGCTTCACCGTGTTTAATATAAAGTTTCTTAAACCATTTAGGAGCTATTTCATTAACATACAATCTAGCCATATTAGTTTTAGGATGATTCCATCCGCCGAATATCTCAGATGCTACCCAACAAGGCTTCCCCATCGCTGCCACTGCCGCAGCATTTTTAGAAATACTAAAATTTTCCCCCATTGACTGTCCGGCACTCTGCTCAAAAGACTTCAAGAACGGATTTCTAGCTAACGTAGTAGTCCTTCCTCCTCTTAACCCAGCCAATTGATTACCAATCATTCCGGCACTTTGATTAAATGAATTTGTTTGATTGCTGGCACCATTGCCACCCATACCAAGTAAGCTTTGTATCGAATTAACATTAAATTGTGCATTATTATTACGTACCCCAGCAGAGGTATTAGCCATTAACTGATTAGCCATACCACTATCCATACCACCGGATGCCTGTAGTTGCGGATAAAGATCGCTTAACGATGCATTAACCATTTCTTGTGTCTGCCCTTGACCAATGCCATAAGCTCCACCAAGCTGTCCTGGCAATGAACCTCCTTGCAATATCTTTCTATATAGATCAGCCGACATATTACTTAAATCTTGTATGTTGCCACGTTGGGAAGAATAATCCTCCATCTGCATTTTATTAAACTGCTTTTCTTCATCTCTTTCTTCAACTTTGGTTGTATTTGTAGTTTTGTCTTTTCCCATTACATCCTCCCAAGAGTAAATAATTTTCCTTTTAATTCGCTTCTCTTAAATACTTTCACTAGACCGGTTTTCTTCCTGCGAGCTTCACCAACATAATATTCACATCCGGAATTAGCCTGAAAGAAAGATTTCTTTAAAACCTTCAACACATCATACGGACAATCTTTGTCTACCCAAATGTTTGCTAAATAACATATATTCCCAGACAATCTATCTTCATCAAATAGAATCTCTTCCCCGCAAATTATTCTACCAAATTGTGTATAGTTAATCCTCCAAAACTCCACATATCCGTAAAGTTTTTCATCTTTAACTACAACGATAATGTTTTGGTCATTGAACATTTTTAGATGATACTTATTGGCTTCTTCACGACTTAATTTTGTGGTATGCCAATATTCTTTTGTTAGATATATATCTGTTAATTGATCTATTATTTTTTTTATCATTTTATGAATAAAATATATAACGAAGCTGTTCCTGTTGGAGAACTTGCTTTTGTAAAAGAAATAACGCCACCATCAGAATTAAAGGAAGTGAAATTCCCGGTAACGTTCCCCCCAGATGCAATCATCCCTATTGATTTTGTATCTAATTTTCCCATATTAAAAGTGGCATTTACTTGATTCCAAACCCCATATCTTATCGTTGCATCATCAAATCCAATAGAGAATGCTTGCGAATTATCTACTACAGACAATATAATTGCAAGGCGTGGTGTAAACCCAGCACCTGTAATTGTTACAGTTCCACTAGCAGTGCTAATATCATAAGTTGTTGTAATTAACTTAAATTGTGTGTTGATATTAGCTGAAGGAATAAGTCCAGCACCGCTAGGAATACTTGTGAGCAATGTTAGTGCTGCACCGGACACTTTTGCAGCGGAAATAATTTGCGCTAATTTCGAGCTGTCAATAGCCGCACTTCCAGATATATTAACATTTGTAATATTACCATTATAATCTGAGTATATTGTATCTTCATTAGCATTAACCTGTGCTGCTACTGCTGGCTGATTTGCTACATAGGTGTTTGGTTTAGTAATTAATGTCATGAATACCCTCTCCTTAACTAATTTGTTTAACAATAACAATTTTTATTACAATATATAACCTAAGAATAAGTTAAAAACATTCTATCGTTTCTAGCCGTACTTGGTGTGTCAGGTGATGTAACATTTAATTTTAAAGATGCACTCCCATATTTTTTTTTACCTGTTGCCAATTCAGCAGAATTATAAAATGTTATAGGATGAGCGTGAGAAGACGAATCTACTGTTGATGTAGCCCCATTAGCTCCATTGAAATTTAACAATAAGCTTGTATCCGCATCATCAGAAAATGGACCACTTGGAGTAAAATTAGCACTATACCTAGAAATACTAGACCACCGAAATTCATCAAGAAATCCAAACAATCTGTAAGTATCAGTATCTTCATGGAAAGAACCTATATATAATGGTACGGTTCTTGCAAGTAATGGTAATACTAATGCTGTCGACTTTGTATTATCTATTGGATCAGCAGGGTGTGCAATAACCTGCGCAACACCATTAACATAGAATCTATAAATATCACTAGTTCTTGTTACTGCCACATGGTTGAAAGAACTATAAGTAAAACCTGTATATGGACTTACCGCAAAAACAACTAACCCCGACGGGGGGAACGGGTAAACATCTCTAAATATAAGCTTTTCACCCTCTATTGCGAAATACATATAATTAGGATCTCCAGACACCCTTGCACATATTGTTTTATTTTGATCTCCTAAACCATCAATATTAATCCATGCCTCAATAGTAAAATCTCCGGCAGGACTCCATAAATTACTTGTTGGTATGGTTATAGTGTCAGCAGCCATATTATATTGTCTTTAATATCATTTGCCACTTATTATTACCAGTATTCCATAAAAATTCTATTACATCTGTCGTTCCTCCACCTGTCGTGGCAGATGGAAGGGTCATTGCTGATATTGCTTGATATTGAGTATTAAATGCTAATGTTTGTACGTTTGTGCAAGTGAGCCTAAACAGAAGTCTTTGCCCATTAGCAGGACTTCCTGTATCTGCATTTATTGTTAAAGTGCCTAAAGCTGCAGCATTGTCTTGGTTAATAATATCGTGAGTATTTGAATTTGGAGTTATACTTGTATCTAGAGCAGTTACTAGTCTAAGTTTTGGATTTATTATTTTATCTGTTAGTGTTTGAACGTCAGACGCACCAACAATAGTTCCTGACGGAGCAGCCACTGAAGATAAAGCACCATTTGTAATTATTGCAACTCCATTGCCGGTCGCTCTCTTACCTAATTTCCCGCTTACTCCACTAAATAATACTATTTCATTGTTAACAGATATACTTGTGTTAGAAGAAAAATCGCCAACAGGACCTATGGTGCTGGCAACAATAACAAATTTACTAGATGTGGAATTATATCTAAACCCTATATAATCTTCTACTGAAGAACCTGTTGTTGCTGTCGGCAATATTAATGTTGTGGATGCTTCATAATTACTTCCAAAAGTTAATGTTCTTGTTGTCGTAGATGTAACTCTTAAAATCAATCCCTGTCCAGTTACCGGAGTTCCCGTTGGATTAGCAAATGTTGAATTTTGAGATAAGCTTGTTAATACTCCTACATCTGTTGTATCTATATTCGGAGTTATTGTTGCTGCGTCTGTTAATGTTACTACACGTGGATTTATACGTTTATTAGTTAATGTTTGTGTTGTGGCAAGAAGTGCAAATGTATCTGTTCCGCTTGGGATAGTGTGCGTATTTACTGTTCCAACTCCAGCCATATTCCCGTTAGTATCAGCAACAGTAACTACTGAATCTTGTATCAACTCCCCTGTAATTCCATCAAACCTTACAATGGCATTATCCGTTGATGATGCTGGACCAACAACGTCTCCGGTTCCGGGCACAGAACCAGGAAGATTATCAACTGTTTTTGCAAGTTGATTAATAACGATCTGAGCATTTAATAAATCAGTATCTATATTTTTTCTATCTTGTTGATAGTCATATTTATCACCAAAAATATATTTAGATATTTTAGTAAATAATGTGATCATACGTTGGTTTCCAAATGCACAAATGAACCTAAACCGTCAATCTGTACTGTTTCTCCAAGATTCATATTAGAAAACTTAAATCTAACAACTTTTCCTCTTCCATCTAAATCTCGACGTGTATATGCACCACCGGAACCAGCCCAATTAAAATTATCCCATGTAACATTATCCCAATTTGAACCACCAGCTGATATGGAAAATGATTGAGAATAAGTATCCCCTTCTTCAAAATCATAAGAATAAGAGAATGTTAGGGTCGTGTTGTAAGTTTGATAATATATATATATGTTTGGAATACCCTTAGAATCCACAATATCCTGAAATGATTTCCAGTTAGTATAATAATAAAAATTGATAGCTGTTCTTACATTTAACGGATAATCGTCAGCCCCAACATCCATACGATATACAAATCCAGAGTAATCTCCAAAATATATTCTTTCTTCTTGGGCATTTTCATATACCGTAACCATAGAAGATATTGCCATACCATTATAAACACTAAAAGAATTTAATGACCAATCCCATATAAGGACAAGATCGTTGTTTGTTTGACCAGTAGAAGGAACAGAAATGAAATACTTGTCTTTAGTTTTCTGTGTCATCGACCTAGATTGACTCAATCGGGTTTTATTTAAACCATCAAATGTTTGTTGAATATCCATACTTATTTTATTGGAACTATTACCGTCAAAGTACCATAGTCCGTCAGAAGATAAAAACACTAGACCATTTTCTACCTCTTGAATGCTAAAACTAGCAATACATCCAACGGGAGAAGCTGTCTTTTGATATACAAACGGCAATGTACTGTCTCCAGTAAATAGCAAAATATATATAGACCGTTCTTTAAAAACAACAATTCTATCGCCAAGAACCCTAAACCCAGTAATCTGCTGACCATCGTCTTTAGATATATCAATAAAAGATGTTGCAAGCCATGTAAGATCATCCTTAATATTTGACCAATATAATCTTGATCTGTTTACTGTAGAACCCTCAGTAACATTAGCCAAAAATAAGTAATTATTAAATTGTCTTACAAACTTAGATTTGACTATGTTAATGTTTGCTGCAACTGAAGAAAATGTTATCGTAGCATCTCCTGTACCACCTGATTTTGTTAATGTTCCGGAAGTTGACGGAGCACTGCTACCAGAAGCAATAATTGTGCCAGCCCCTGAAGTTATGGATGCGTACTGCACGGTAAATGTAACTGCATTGTTAGTATACGTAGCAGTTGCTGTCGGAGTAACCGTTACACCAGAAACTTTAAAAGAATAATAATTTGTTCCAAATGCTGGCATTGGCAAAGTATTTCCTGTGCCATTCCATTGATTAGGAAGATTTGAATTATTAGTTATGTAGACAGTATTTAGCCAATTATCAAAATCATTAAAATTTGTTGCTGTGTATCCACCAGTACCCGTAATATCATCCCACGTACCATCTAGGTCATCCATCTTATAAGCGTTACCATTTGTAATATTTAATAATTTCGATGTATAAGTGCCAGTAGATAAGTATTCAAACCAATGCGAACCATCAGAAGACGTATCCCCAGTAATAGCGGTTGTATTTAATGCAGTGTATCCATTGCGCTTAAGAATACTTCCAGTTTTATCAAAATCAACATTTCTTAATCCGGAAGACTGGTTATCCTTAAGAGATAATGGGCCACTAGAAGAATTCAATCCACCGTTAAAATTAATATCTGCTACTGGTGCAGATTGACTTGTATAATTACCGCCAGCCATTTAATAACTCCTCCATCCATAAAATCCCCCAGAACCCACTTGTAGAGGATTTATAATCCCATTATGGTTATTTCCTTTTCCCGATCTTTTTAAAGTAGGATTCCAGTCCACTTTATCAACATTGGTCTTCTTTAAAGAAGAAATTTCATCTGCATACATTTGAAAGAAATCTCTATCTTCTTTCATGTTTTGTTCAGCTTTCATCTTTGCGGTAGACAAAAGAATAATAGCTTCAGAAAAATCTTCTCCAATCTCTGAAACATCGCCATCATTGACAAGTTGATACGGTATCTTGTAATAGAAACAGTTAATAGGGATGACCTGATTAGGCAATGGATAAAGTTGGATTTTTGTATAATAAGGGCCCGTAGTTGTATTCCCAACCAAAAGAACACCCACTGTTGTATTCCCTGTATCTGTGGTGCAGGTTATTCTTCCAATTGTTGATTGATTTTTAGTTATTCTTTCAATAGATGAAAAACTCTTTAACCCAGGAACGGCAGTTGTTCCATCAGAGCCATTCGTTACAATTATTTCATAATCTGGATACCCAGAAACAATTCCGAATACAGTTACAGATATTGATGTATCGGATGTGGATGAAGATGATATTGTAACAACAGATGTATCTAGTGGTTGCTCTATAGTTGAATCCATACCCCACATTTTATAACTCAATGGAATACTTGTAATTAAATCATAAGTGCTAGAATTGTAAAACTCTTGCGTAGGAATATATTGCATTTGCGTAGGATAACCGTACGCCCTATGCCAAAAGAAAGCTGAATGTCCAACCTGTATTGGAAGGGTATATTCTTCTTGTGGATAAATTGAATATTTTGCCGTTGTTGAAGTAGTTCCGTTATAAACAGCATCGAGAGTCAATGTTGTTTCACCAGTAATAGAAGCTATTTTAAATATAGTGTTATTACCATTAAAAGTTATATATCTTCCTTTAGTAATATTATTAGTAATAAAAGTTGCGCCAGTAACTGTTACATTAGCAGAATTAGCAGTAACGGTAACCGCACCGGTTCCTGTCGAATATGAAGTAACCGTATTAAATGTAGCTGTGCGTCTAAGGCTACGCCAACGAGCTTCACGAGCAATCCTAAAAATTGAAGTATTAATTACGTTTTTTATTCCCGTATCAAATTGCGTACCACCTTGGTTCTTGGTAGCTCGACGCTTGACTTCTTCACGTAAATCAGAGAATGCGAATGGCATATCAGCCCCCTATAAACGATAAAATTTATTTATTGATTAATCTTCACATTAATAACTTCTTCTAAGTACTTGTCAGAAAAAGCTGTGTACCCCTTCTGGGGGTAGCATATATCTTCACCTTCGTACTTGCACTCGCCATTGACAAGAACAACAGGATGCAACTTTAAACTACTTCCGCAACCTATCCAAAATAGAAGTAATGGCAGAAGCATCCCTAGATACAATGGCAGTCTTAGCTTCTTCATATAATTCCTTTTTCTCTATCTTTTTCTCAGCGTCTTTCTCAAACTTATTTTTAAGGACAAGGTAGAGAATTTGTAATACAGCTTTTATTACAGCCCACATTAGAGTTTTTTATCAACTGCGTTAGATACGGTTGTAGTTAATGCATGTCGCATCGTTGCCGTTCCGATTGCCGCAAAGATAGCTGTAACTAAGTCGGGTAAAGAAATAGCCCCGTTTGCGAAAGCTGCTACTGCCGTAATAATTGCCGCCAAAACTGTTAGGTAAGTTTTCCATCCTGATAATAATTTATCCATTTTAATCTCCTTGTTGGTTTAACTCGTCTTTAACCATATTGTGTATCTTGTGTCTAACAAAACTTAAAGAACCAATTACATTTTTAATCTCGGTAATCCAAGTACCCATCTTGCTTTCAACTACCGCAAGTTGTACGTCTAAGTCTAGCAAGTCCTCTTTAGTCTTTAAATCCACCGATCAACTCCATTAACTTCATTATATTTATTTGATTGACCACCATTAAATAATGCGCACTGTCGTAGTTTTTGCGCTTAACAAAAAACGCGATTATTCTATTGATTCTTAAGATTTCCTCCATTGCCTCGTGGCTCTCGGAGTAAACTCCTGATTTCATTTTCATTTTGGTCTATTCTAATATCCACACGGTTTATTCTTTCTGTACTATAATTGACCCGCTCGGTAATCTGACCAGATAAATATAATCCTCCAGATACTTGAAAAACCATC
>Ga0335396_10007092_pt1 | contig 10865 bp, 14 predicted proteins | sample FRY02_FD_205743 | JGI IMG/M metagenome (GOLD analysis project Ga0335396, IMG submission 205743) | Freshwater microbial communities from Lake Fryxell liftoff mats and glacier meltwater in Antarctica - FRY-02 (spades assembly) (version 2) | ecosystem: Environmental > Aquatic > Freshwater > Ice >... | reverse complement strand
AACCTCTGCTCTGAGATACTGCAGGTGAACACACCTACTACCTACAACAATGACTTGAGTTACGACCAGATCGGTAAGGATATTTCTTGCAATCTAGGCTCTCTAAACATTGCTAAGGCAATGATGTCACCTGACTTCGAGAAGACCGTTAGAACCGCCATCAAAGCTCTAACAGCAGTTGCTGACATGAGCTACATCGACTCAGTGATGTCCATTGCCGAGGGTAACAAGAGGTCCCGTGCAATCGGGCTTGGCCAGATGAACCTTCACGGGTACTTTGGTAAGGAGAGGATGCATTACGGCGATGAGGAGTCAATCGACTTCACCAACGTCTACTTTATGACCATCTTGTATAACGCTCTAAAAGCGTCCAACGAAATGGCTAAAAAGACTAAGAATCCTTTTGACAACTTCGAGAACTCAAAGTATGCATCTGGTGAATTTTTCAGCAAGTACATCGGAGGCGACTGGGGCCCTAAGACTGACAAGGTCAAAGGCATCTTTGAGACTGCTGGAATTAAGATCCCAGGGGACTTTGAGTGGGTAGAGCTGCGTGCCTCGGTAATGGAGCACGGTATCTACAACCAGAACCTCCAGGCCGTGCCACCAACCGGATCGATCAGCTACATCAACAACTCCACCAGCTCGATTCACCCAATTGCAGCGAAGATTGAGATTCGTAAAGAAGGAAAGCTTGGACGCGTCTACTATCCAGCTCCTTTCCTTACTAACGACAACATGGAGTACTTCACTGATGCATACGAGATTGGTCCTGAAAAGGTTATCGATGTGTACGCAGCAGCAACTGCCCACGTTGATCAAGGGCTGTCACTAACATTATTCTTCAAAGACACCGCAACTACTAGGGATGTCAACAGGGCTCAGATTTACGCATGGAAAAAAGGCATCAAGACTATTTATTACATCCGCATTCGCCAAATGGCTCTCGACGGCACTGACGTCGAAGACTGTGTTAGCTGCATGCTCTAAGAGAGAAAGAAAACACTATGAAAACTAAACTAGTTACTAGGCCAATCAACTGGAATAAGGTTGAAGATGTCATTGATCTAGACGTCTGGAACAGACTTACCCAGAACTTCTGGCTGCCTGAGAAGATAGCTATTTCAAATGACATCCAGTCATGGGGCACGCTAACTCCAGAAGAAAAACAATTAACCATGAGAGTGTTTACTGGTCTAACCATGCTTGACACTATTCAGGGAACTATCGGCTCGATGAGCATTATGCCGGACGCCAGGACTCAGCATGAAGAGGCAGTCATCACCAACATTGCTTTCATGGAGTCAGTACACGCAAAGAGCTATTCAAGCGTATTCTCAACGCTGTGCTCCACTGCAGACATTGACGATGCCTTTCGCTGGTCAGAGGAAAACCCCTATCTTCAGAAGAAGGCAGACATCATTCTTGGTTACTACAACGGCGATGACCCGCTAAAGCGTAAGATTGCATCCACACTATTAGAAAGCTTCTTGTTCTACTCCGGGTTCTACTTGCCGATGTACTGGTCCTCTAGAGCAAAGCTAACCAACACCGCTGACTTGATTCGGCTAATCATTCGTGATGAGGCTGTACACGGCTACTACATTGGCTACAAGTATCAACTTGGGCTAGCAGAGCAATCTGCCGAGCGTCAAGAAGAACTAAAGGCCTACACTTACGATCTTCTCATGGAACTATATGAGAACGAGATTAGGTACACTGCAGACCTCTATGACTCCAAGGGATTGACTGAGGATGTCAAAAAGTTCTTGCACTACAACGCAAACAAGGCCCTTATGAACTTGGGCTACGAAGCGTTGTTTCCTAAGGAAGTCTGTGATGTAAATCCAGCTATCCTCTCGGCTCTTAGCCCAAACGCTAACGAAAACCACGACTTCTTCTCTGGCTCGGGCTCTTCATACGTGATTGCTAAGAATGAGGCGACAACCGACGACGACTGGGACTTCTAAGGAGGCGAAAATGGGTTGCGACTGCGAAGGCTGCGGATGCGGTACAAGTAAGTAAAAAGATAGGCCACCCTCCGGGGTGGCTTTTCTTTTGTATACTGTACCCATGCCTACTTATTCTTATACCTGTGAGAATGGACACGAGTATGAAGAAGTCCGTGGAATCTCCGAAGATCAGCAAGTTTTTACTTGCGTGGACCCCCTATGTGGCACTAGACTAAAGCGTAAGTTCACTGCCCCGACAATAACATTTAATGGGACAGGATTCAACACAACGCGAGGATAACTGGATGTCAAGTAAGAAAATCTACCTAAAAATTGACGTACCAATATTTGTCAGTGAGGGTAAGGCCGCTTGCGCAGATGTTGACCCAGAAATATTCTTTCCGGTAGAGTCCGAAGATAAAAATGGTAAGCCAATTGTAATCTATGAGAACGCCAAGAGTGCAAAAGAGGTTTGCAGTACTTGTGAACTGAAGTCTAGATGCTTAGAGTATGCAATAACTAGCTATGACGTTGGTATTTGGGGTGGAACCACTGAACAGCAACGGATCTCTCTTAGGCGTGGTCTAACCATGGGCAGTCTAAACAGATAAAGCGGTAGATGGTAGAATAGTAATACCTGGGAGAGGATTTATTTAATAAAAACCTATCCAAGGGAGTTAACAATGAAAATCTTTTCAGAAGTATTTCGTAGAACCGCAGCTTTAATTATTCTTCGTGTGAGCGGGACTTTTGCTGGAGGATCTATTGCTGGAATTGAACTCTGGCAGTCAGCTGCAATGGCAGCATTTATCGGTCTCATGGATGTAGCAGAGAGCCTATCTCGTGCATACATGGTTGACGGCATTCTTGACATTGATGAGATCAATTTTGCTTTTGGCGGTCAACAGTCTGAAGATGTGGATCCACACCTAGCAAAATAAAACTAATAGATAAAAATAACAGCTTCTACTGGACAAATACTTCGGTAGGGGCTATTATTTTGTCATGGATACTTTTGAAATTTGGTTAGAACACGGAATTAAGATGGGCTGGTGTGGTCCTGCTGTATGCGACACTCATGACGGGACCCCCATGTCAGAAACAGAAATGGAAGAATTTGAAGATGGCGGTGACCCCTGCCTCCACGTAATTCGTCTCTATGAGGACACTGACCAAAAGAAATCTATTGAGGAGGCTCACTCACCTTCTGTCTGGCGAGCAACTAACCGTGGAATAGATGTATAATTAGTAACAACAACCCTCTCTAACTCAACGGGCAGAGTGGTTGACCGTTTACGGTTAACTGGTTCGTGGTTCGAATCCACGGAGAGGGACGGCAGAGGGTTACACCAAAACCATATAACTAAATATCTAGGGGGTGCGTAGATTCGACAGCGCTCTAGAAATCAATGAAGCAAGCAGAGAATCCTGTACCTCTTGAATCGGGAAAAAGAATAACTGCAAACTCACGTTCTGCATTCGCACTAGCTGCTTAATAGCGCTTAGTGCACCACGGGTAGCATTAGTCCTAAATGGGCGCCCCTGGATTTAAATAAATAGGACACGCAATAAGGTGGCGACCTTAAACGCAACCCGCAGTACCGTGGCTGGTAGAGCCTAAGCTTGTAGAAGACTGGTTTTGAAAGTTCTGGACGCGGGGGGCAGCTCCCCGCCACCTCCACTTGCGCAGTTTCACTTAGTGTGCTACCCTAAACGTATGACTAATAAATTAGTAGCTATATCTGCAGGATTCGCGGCAGTAGTTGCCGCTGTAATCGCTGTTCCCTCTGGCGCTATGCCAGTCAAGGCAGAGACTATCTTCACAACTATGGATGTCCAATCTGGCCCGACTTGGGGCCTCGATCGTGTAGACGGTATCATGGATGGCCAGTACTCCTACGGCGGCACTGGAGCCGGCATACGTATATACATTGTAGATACCGGAGTGGACTCAAACCATCCCGACCTAAGCGGACGTGTAATTGATGGATTTGACGCATTCGGCGAGAACTTAGATCAAGTTGATTGTCAGGGGCATGGAACTCACGTTGCGGCTGTTGCTGCAGGGACTTACTTTGGCGTAGCTAAATCCTCAACTATTGTGCCAGTAAGAGTCTTAGATTGCGCTGGAATGGGTAACACAGATTCTCTTCGAGCCGGACTAGCGTGGATAATCAACAATCACCCCGTTGGAACTGCGGGTGTAGTTAACATGAGCCTCGGTGGTGCCAAGGATGATATTGTAAATGCGATAACTGAATCAGTCATTAAAGTAGGGCTGACCGTAGTAAGTGCTGCCGGAAATTCTGCTGCTAATGCGTGCAACTACTCCCCTGCTTCTGCTGCTGGGGTACTTGCAGTTGGTGCTATAGACATGAACGACACTAGGGCATCTTTCTCTAACTATGGATCTTGTGTCGACATATACGCTCCGGGTGTGCGAATCAACTCTGCAAATCCGTTCAACTACAACATGGCTAAATCTAGAAGTGGCACCTCCCAGTCTTCTCCTTTCGTAGCGGGTGCTATAGCGGTAGCTATATCAACAGGGGAAAACCCCACCCCTGTTGCATTTGGTGGTGTGGTACAGGTGGTACAGCCGAAACTAGAGCCTGCCCCAATTGAGCCGGAAAATCCCCCTGAAGAGGCCGAATACGAAACTCCGGCGGTTGACAGTACTCCTTCTTTGGAGTCCGAGCTATTAGCTGAACCAGCAACACCTCCCGAGCCTACCCCGGAGTCAGAACCTACCCCTGAAATAACTCCTACTCTCGATCCCGCTCCTGATCCTGACCCTAAATCGATTTCACCGCCTGTGCTAGAGATCGATCCAGGGGAGCCTTTAGAGTTTCCAGTAATGGTGACTCAAGAAAGTCCTGGCTCATACTTTGCCACGCTCAAGTGGGAGCCTTTAGAAGGAGCACGTGACTATAGGGTGTATAAGACTGGATCTATTAGGCCGGGTTGGCGCTTGTTCTGGAGCACTAATTCAGATCTTATAAGTAGAACAATCTCGGATAAGCCGGGTTCAATTTCAATCTACAGAGTTGTAGCTGTCTTTGGGTCAAGGGAGATAGAGTTAGGATCTTTTGAATACATACCTACAGAGTAGGAGCGTCACCTACATGGGGACAGCGTATGATGCTTGAATTGCTATCGGACTCACTTAAAACTAATCTGGTCATATGGTTATGATCCCAGTCGGGGACGGTTCCGTCAGGATTGAGCCCCCTCATGTATCTTTTGCCAAAGACACTTTCGTCCTCTCCCAGTCCTTGTCTCCAGTTAAGATGATCGTTATATCTCTGTAGCATCTCTGGACTGTCCTGTATATCAACATGTTGAAGCTCAAAACCTTCGAGATATGTTTTATGTATAGGAACAAAAAAGAATACTGGATCCCCCTTTTTAAATACCACTTCTCGTCCGGGATCAGTTAACTTCCAATTCATTGTTGGACTTGCAAAAGTCCAATCAGACTCTACTATTGCGCTTAAGGGAGATGCGCCAGGGATTACCAAGTTTGGGCCTCCCATTAGCCATAAATTATAATCTGCTGGCGTCCGGGGGATGGCATTTACGTGGAAAGTAACAATACCATTTCCCGTATTGGTGTCAGCAAAAACTGCTCCGTGCTCTGTCATTGCACCAGACAGTATCTCTGCGTTACTTTTACCGTCCCAAGCTACCACAACGTCTTCTGGAGCACGAATTGCCCACCCATGTCTGCTTGCATACGTAAGAGGGAGGCACCTATAGGAGTATCTCCCCTCGGTTTCGTCCATCCACTTCCGATCAACAGGGGACTGCTCAATTAAAATACGTTGCCCGACAGGTAGGAAGTGGTGCCATCTAATGTACGGGGTTTCAATTTTAGGACTAAGCACTTACTAACACTCCTCTACCTAGATTTAACTAGAGTATATTAAAAATACAGTCTACCCTATAGCCAATCAACCCTTATGCTGATGACTATTAAGGTACTAAATATAGCACACTGGACACCCTTATTTTGCTGGTTAATGTACAAAAGATAGTGTACATAAATGCCATACAACCTTAGACCTAAGTTTGTATGTAAATAAACCTAGGGACCACGAAATCAAGATATACTTATATAGGATAAAGATTCTAAGACTGATGGGAAAAACTTTGGAGATAGTAACAGATAAACTGGAGTGGGGCCTAACAGCAAATGACCGTTGCGACCACAATTGCGCCTCCCAGGCTTATGTCAAGGCCGTAGGCATATCCGGGGAATTGCTCTTTTGCGCGCATCACTATAACAAGATCTTGAGCGACAGCAAAGCATTCGCTAGACTAGAACAATTTGCATACAAGATAACTGATGAGCGTGGACGCCTTATTGAAAACAGGCTTCAAGGATCTAACTAAACTGCTAAGTTATCATGAAACACGATAATTACGTTAACGCGGACGCCCTTGCTAACAGTATTCACACCATGAACAGTCTTGTGCCCCGTGAAGAGCACTAAGCTTCCAACTTTTGGATGAAGCTCGACCCCCAGGTCTGGAAAAAAGAGCTCCCCGCCCTCATAATCGTCGGTTAGAAATAGTGCAGCTATGTAAGGCTTCTGACTTGCCGAGTACCCTCCAGAATCATCGGGATCCCAGTCTGCGTGCGGTGCTAGAGACGATCCCTCATGCATCATGTTGCCATAGCACCTATTAAGTGTGAAGCTCCCTTGGATGCTGTAGTTCCCCTTAAAAAAAGAGTATGCATGCTTAACTGCAAGATTTATCTTCTGCTCTGGATCCCAGTCGAACAGAATGGCATTATCCTCTAGAACCTCTGGTCCGAACAGGCTATAAGTAGCGTACGAATCCCGGCCGTCTGATTGTGGATTGTTTAACATTGCGGTGGCAGCAAGTTTTGAATCCTCTGGACTGAGGAAGTTCTCAAATACTATGTAGTCTTCCACGCTCATAATAGAGGGATGTGATCTCTAAAGAAGAATATAAAATTATAGCGTTTTCCAGATATAACTTTCCTGACTCCGTGAAGGTTTGCTGCGTTCCCCCGAAACATTATTAAGTCACCCTGCTCCAACTTGATCTCCAGATTATGGTGCTCAAAAAAGAGCTCCCCGCCCTCATAATCGCTATTAAGCATGAGGATGCATGAATAGTGCAGCTCTACTTCAGGTTTACCGTCATAATGATCTCCGTCGTCATCATGCGCATGATTCTCAGCGCCGGTGTCCATAATGTTACCAAATAATCGTTTTATACCAAAAGTATGCTTTATCTCATAGTTGGTCTCAAAAAAAGTCCTAACCTTAGCCAACACCGATCTGAGAGGCTGCAGGAATAGTATGCTCTCGTCGGATAGCTCTGGTAGTGGGATGCTTTGTAGTTTATAGCCAGGCCTAAAGTTGTCCTTTTTTGCGTAAAGCTCTATCCACTCCGCATATGTTGAGCACTGAGAAGGCGTAAGTGCGCCTTTTATAAGCTTGTAAGGAAGATCATTCATGTCAACATTCTATCAGTATTAGATTAGACTATTGGGATGAGAATTATAGGTGTCAATGAGACCACGCACGATGCGGCTATGGCCGTCATTGAGAACGGTGAGATCCTATTCGCTGGACACGCCGAGCGGTACAGCAAGCAGAAGAACGATTGGTATAACAACGACCTTATTCTGATGGACGCCCTTAAGCATGGATCACCAGACAAGGTCGCCTACTACGAGAAACCTTGGCTAAAGAAAATTAGGATTGCACGACACGGCGGCTTCGGGGGTGGACGCCCCCACTACAAGAGTACTGTCCTAGCCGGGCTGCCAACCACGAACTTCAGCCACCACTACTCGCATGCTGCTGCTGGATACTTCACCTCTAGTTTTGTGGACGCCGCTATTGTTGTGCTAGACGCAATTGGAGAGTTTGAGACGTCTACAGTTTGGAAGGGGGAAGGTGAGAAGATAACGCAGGTAAGAAGGGACAAGTACCCCTTTAGCTTTGGACTCTTCTACTCCGCCTTCACGCAGCTGGTTGGGTTGAAGCCAAACGAGGAAGAGTACATCATGATGGGTATGGCAGCCTATGGTAACAAAGATAGGTACTACGAAAAAGTACGGAGTTACTTCCCTATTTACTACACGCAAAAAGGAAACCTCCATCGGGGTATCCAAGACTGGGCGGAAGTCCTGGAGGGTCAAGCAAGATTTGATCTTGCAGCTGCAGTTCAACAGGTCTTTGAGGACCGACTGGTTGAGTACATGACCATGGTTAAACAAACTACTGGCAAGAAAAATCTAGTCTTTATGGGAGGCTGTGCCCTAAATAGTAAGGCCAATACCCTCCTTCACGGCATCTTTAAGAATGTCTGGATCATGCCTAACCCTGGAGACGCAGGGTCAGCACTTGGCGCGGCGGCCGCGCTCTATGGGAAGCACTTAAACTGGACTGGACCATACTTGGGTACCAACATCCCTGGGAAATACCCAGTAGATAGAATTATGGACGCCCTTATTAGAGATAAAATAGCGCCAGTAGCTTCAGGTAAAGCTGAGTATGGACCAAGAGCATTGGGAAATAGGAGTATTTTGGCAGATCCTAGGGACCCAAACATAAAAGATAAAGTAAATCTAATAAAGAAGCGTGAGCTATTTAGACCGTTCGCTCCAATTGTTATGGAGGAGTATGCAACCAGATGGTTCGACATGGACTACTACTCTCCTTATATGCAGTACACACCAATATGCCTTAAGCCCCGGCTGATTCCTAGCGTGGTTCACGCAGACGGTACTTCTAGGGTTCAGACGGTGAGCAAGCGTGACCACGCCGGACTCTATGAAGTACTAGAGAGATGGTATGCCTACAGTGGTGTGCCAGTTCTATTGAATACAAGTCTTAACATAAAAGGGCAGCCTATGCTTAATGACCAGAATGATGTACTAGAATGGGAAGCACACTACAACACTAAAATCATCAGCTAGAGGACTAACAATGACAGAACTTACATTTAGATCAGACATGACCGTAGAGCTAGTCCAGTCAATGGGTGACGATGCTTCGGTAGTAAAAGCTGCTCGTGTCTCTACTGGCGGTAGCACTACTACTCCTGAGAAGGATGCTGGTTTAATTAACTACCTTATGCGTGATCGCCACGGCACCCCTTTTGAGCACAACGCTTTTACGTTCTATGTAGAGGCACCTATCTTTGTGTTCCGCGAGTTTATGCGTCACAGGGTTGCGTCCTACAACGAAGAGTCAGGCCGATACAAAGAGCTTGCTCCAGTGTTCTACATTCCTAGCGAAGATCGTAAGCTAATTCAAGTTGGTAAGCCAGGTGCTTACACTTTTGAAGAGGGAACTTATGACCAGAAAAAGATTGTTCCGGCAGACATCAAGATGGCAGCTAAAGAGGCATACGCTGCTTATCAGCGGATGCTAGAAAAGGGCGTTGCCCGAGAGGTTGCAAGGAGCGTTCTACCAGTTGGACTCTACTCTTCTATGTTCGTTACGATGAACGCCCGTACACTGATGAACTTCCTATCACTTCGAACTATGCGTGAAGGAACAATGTTTCCTTCTTTTCCGCAGAGGGAGATAGAGATGTGTGCCGAAAAGATGGAAGACTTCTTTGCAGAGGTCATGCCAGTTACTTACGCAACGTTCAATAAGAATGGTCGAGTGGCACCTTAACTTATACGTTACTTATTTTTTGGGAGACTTGCGTTCTTTATCTGTACCATCAAAGATATAGCCGTCACCGTCACCGTCGCGTGGCGAGTCTTCTTCGGGCTTCTCGTATCGGAAAGGCCAAAAGGTAATCCACCAAGCAATAAGCGTAAACATGATTAAGTTACCAGTGATTATCTTGGCATCGCCCTCAAGGACTAGCCAACCGATGATAAGTGCTACTAGTGTCCACGCTTGATCAAGAGTGTCCTTTAGTAGTTCTTTCAGGAAGTGAAAGATAGTTTTCATTTATAGATTACTTTCTGCTCGTTTGATTTTTAGAAGGCCGAAGTACATTATTTAGATCTCTTTACTGTTCTGGTTCGAGACGAAGTCCCACTGGATGAGGCGGAGGCGGAAGAGGTGGCAGCGGCGGTTGCTGCAGTTGCTGCAGTCTGTGCGACTGTGCTGACTATGACTGCTGCTACAACTACTTCCTCTGACTCTTCGCGAACTTCTGGGGACATATTTGCTCCGAGGTTTCCTATGTCGTTAAAGACTTCAAGAACTGCTGCTGTTGCTGCACCAACTAGAGGAATCGCTGCAAGCTCTTTTGGTATCTCGGGGTCGTCAGCCTCGGCAACTATCGATAGAGCTTCAAGGGCTGCTTCGTAAACTACAGATCCCTGTGGCGCAGTTTGGAAAGCCTGGAAAGCCGCTTCCTTAACTGAGGTCTGTTGCTCGTTAGTTAAAATCCGGGGATTCTCAATCTGTGCAATCTCTCTAACCGCTGCTTCAATGTTCTCTGCTGTAACTGGCTCTTTAATCTCTACAACAACTGGCTCCTTTGTAGGCTCTGGGGTTGCAACTCTAGTCGCAGTGGGAGTAGGTGTGGCCGTAGGCGTATTAGAAAGAGGGGGAACTGTAGCCAGAGTGGCTATGGGTTTTGGAGTGGGGGTTGGAGTTGGAGTTGGGGTTGGAGTTGGGGTTGGAGTTGTAGTGGGGGTCGGCTCAACAGGATTAGAGTCAGGGATAGGGTCGTTTTTCTTTACTGGCTCTTGAGTATTAGTGGGGGTCGGAGTCGGTGTCGGGGTTGGGGTTGGTGTTGGTGTTGGCGTCGGGGCTGGGATTGGGTCTACGGTTTGGGTTGGAGGTTGGAACTGTGTTGGAGGTTGAGTTAGTGTGGGTGTGGGTGTTGGGGTCAATGTCGGTGTTGGGGTTGCAGTTGGCTCTTGAGCTGGGGCGGGGGTTGGCCCGGCAACTA
>Ga0335396_10007088_pt1 | contig 10868 bp, 21 predicted proteins | sample FRY02_FD_205743 | JGI IMG/M metagenome (GOLD analysis project Ga0335396, IMG submission 205743) | Freshwater microbial communities from Lake Fryxell liftoff mats and glacier meltwater in Antarctica - FRY-02 (spades assembly) (version 2) | ecosystem: Environmental > Aquatic > Freshwater > Ice >... | reverse complement strand
CGACGCCGAGTATTACAGCGAGAGTTCCTGGAACGATTACGGCGACGGTTCGTTAGCGGCTTCGGCCAGGACGCTGGTGCGTTCTGTCCGCAAGCAAATGGTGGCTAAATCTAAGAGCGAGGAAGCCAGTGGATAGGCGCGCCGGCAGGCACACAACCGAGCAGATTATTATCAGATGGCCGAGTTGCCCAGACTGTGTTTGTCGCTTCGACACCGACTGGCGGCACGACTGCGGCTGCGGCTGCCACACTAACATTCAGGTCATCAACAACGAGTATTGGACAATCCGATGACGACCCACTATCAGAATATCTACCACAAGGACGGCGACTTCCTTGATATGGTCCCGCTATGCGGCGACGCCTGCCATCGGGACTGGTGCCAGCGGCATAAACTAGAGTACGCAGGCTGGGATGGCGGCCACGAAACTTACTACGACCGACCGTGTGCGCAGTGCGGCACGAACATCGCTGCTGACTTCCCTGAAGGAGGCACATCGTGAGCGTTCACTACGCACGACGCACGGACTCCGCCGGCGACGTCGTAGACTTGGTTCCTTTCTGCGGCGACTTCTGCCACAGAAACTGGTGCGACTACAAAGGTGATGTCGAATACGAAGGATGGGATGGATGTCACGAAACGTTTGAGGACTATGGGTGTGCCAACTGCGGGAAAAGTATTCCGGCAGACATAACAGAGGAGGAAATCTAATGGGAAGAATCACGACAGAGGCGTTGGTCCAAGCCGGCGAAGAGTATGAGATTGAGTTGTCTCGGCTGCTGGCGATTCACCTGTGGACTAACCATTATCCGCCGGTTCCGCCGGAGATGGTGCCGGTCGCTTTGGAAGCAATCCAGAACTACAACGATGAGTGTGGTGATGTCCAAATCATCCTGCCCGAAGGTGTGACGTGGCGCGGTCAAGCCGAAGTTCCCACCCTGGCGGTTATCGGAAACTTCCACCTAGACCCGTGGTTGGACTCGGAGGAACGGTAGTAGCCGAATGGTCAGATTTATGATAAACAAGATGTCCTCATCAACCGATGAGGCGCTCAAAGGAAACCAAAGGAGAATGAAATGAAAACGCTGAAAGGAATAACAATCAGCCTGGTGGCGATACTGATGGCCTGCGGTCTGACCGCATCTTCCGCCGGCGCAGCATCGCCTGGGAAGCGAGCGAAGAACGCAGCGAAGTGTACCCATTATGTTACATACGCGCTCGACGCTTTCTCGGCAGATGACGTCTACGGACAAATGGACGCAGCGAAAAATATCCGTGGTAAATGCGTGGCGATTTATGCGGCTGCTACGCAGGACTGGATAACTGGTTCCTACGCGACCGTAGATGAGTTCGTGATTGGGCTTGTTGAGTTGAGCACGGTTGTGTACCGCATCACTACAACGCAGTGGGCGAACGCTTGGACCGCAGGAGGGTACGACTATCTGACCTACGAAGCCTAGGCGCCAAAGCCTCGCTCCGGTTCAGCCGGCGTTGGTTCGCGACCAAGTCGAGGCACGACCGGCAACCGCCGGTGAACCACAACGGAAGGAAGTTATGCGAAACGGAACGTTTAGAAAGCACGACGACTACTGGACCGCCGGCTTCATCACCGATAACGACGGCCAGCCATCTCCAGGCGAGGAAGCAACGCTCACCAAGAAATCAGGTGAAGTTGTGAACATCACACTTCTCGGCAAGGTCGGGGAGAAAACAATTGCCGAGACCGGAGAGCACACTACGTTCTGGACGTTCGAGGAAGGACACGATGACAATGAGCCATTCTAGTTTCTCTGAGGAAACGTTAGCAGCACTGGACACGGATATGGACAAGCCGAACGCTTGGTACTTGCTGCGGGAGGCGGACCTAGACAACGCGTCCGGGAACCTGACCGACGACTGGGCGGGCTGTATCTTTATGGACACGTTGGAGCGGTTTCAGTTTCAACCGTTCGACGCCGAGGACGGATTGTGGGAGATAGGCGATGGGAGCGTGCCTATCAACAACTACGAAGTCTCAAAACTATACACTGAACTGCTGGCGTGGCGGAACAACGAAGCGAATGACCACGAACTGCCTGTGGACACGGATATGATTGACCGGATGCGAGTTGCCATCGCTGTTTGCGGAGAGCAGGCGGCGCGTGTGTCTTTGGCTTACATTCAGGAAGCAGCCGAAACAATCCAAGACGAAGCAGACGAAGAAGCCGAAATGAAAGAGCACGCCGAGATTGGCGGTGAAGGATGATGACGAAGGAAAAGTATCAGGCTATGCTGGACGCGAACGACATCAACGACCTGAACGCCTTAGTTCGTCATCCTCGCCACATCGACGAACTGAACACTAGAGCGTATCGGATTCTATCGGATGCGAAGAAGGCGATTTACGAAACTTCGTTGACAGGAGCCGAAGCCGAATGGCAGCGCGACCTGATAAAGTCGTTTCCTGAACTCTTGCGGTTCTTGGCATCCGACCATCTCCGACGAGTCGAACGCCGTGACCATTGGATGAGGGAATACTACGAGAAGGCACCCGAAGTTATTCTCTATGGCCAATGCGTGAAAGCGTGGACGGAGAAGTACGGACTAGAGAACTCAGGCACAGACGACCGCGAGGCAGACCGAGAGTTCGCTCGGCAGAAGGACCGCGACCACTTCGTCGGACGGCATAACGAAGGCGTGCTGCCGGACTCAACGTTTGGTCTTGGAAGCGGTATGCGTTCCAGATAGCGCGAGTGTGATAAGATTTCAATAGTTGTTGGCGGTTTGATGGGTAGAGACTTGTTGGGTTCCTTTGCCCGTGGTTGCGAGGCTCCCCATCATTCCGCTGACTTGAGACCGGCATCAACGATAGTTATGGTAGGGTTATTCAACCGCCCGCCCGCCGGTGAGCGGCCAGCAATCGACGACCCTTAAAACGCACTTAAGCGGTCGTGAAACGGAGGATAATGACGGAAGTAGTCAATACCAAGGCGGAAGCGGTCTTAGTCGAATCCCTCTTGCCGCATCCCCGCAACCCTCGGCAGGGCGACATCGGCGTCATAGCGGAAAGCATCGCCAAGAACGGTTGGTACGGAACGGTCATTGTTCAACAAAGCACGAACCACATCCTCGCCGGCAACCACCGCTGGCAGGCAGCCAAGCAACTGGGGATGAAGAAAGTGCCGGTCACCTACGTTGACGTTGACGACGAAACCGCACTGCGGATTCTTCTCGCAGATAATCGCACTAGCGATTTGGCCAGCCACGACGAACACGCCTTGTCCGAACTGCTAACCGAACTGTCGGCGGACACATTGCTTGGAACCGGATGGGACGGCGATTCGTTAGACATCTTATTGAAGGAACTGGATACGGAAATGATTTACAAAGGTCTCTCCGACCCTATCGAAAAACTGGACGTATTTCAGAACGCAACCACGCAGAACATAATGCTGGTTACTTCCAAAGCGGAGTACGAGTTCGCCGTTGGCGTTCTGATGGAGATGCTGGCCGCGGACCCATCGCTTGAATCCAACTCCGACGCAGTCCTGAAACTGCTGCGCGACTGGTCCGACCAGAATAAGCAATGAAGAAACTGGTTGTTCCTGAATGGGACGAACAAGCCTCTTGGTTGAAGCACCAGTTCTCGGAAGCGACTGACGACCACTACGATGTTCTAATCGACGAACCGACGGAGGTATTCGTCGAGGGACACGCCGACCCGTTCGCTGCTTACGGTCCGCTGCCTGATGAGTTTGATAAAGACGGTGACCTAATGCGCACCGCTAAATACGGAGTTGGAGTTCGCACAACCGGGAAACTAACCACACGGTCGGTTACGTTCGGTTGGGTTCCGAGAACTGTTATGCGTTCTCGAGATTATGCTGCGCCGTCCAAGTTCAACACTACGTTCCCGGAACTTTACGAAGAACTAGGACGACTAGGTACTTGTATGGGGAAGAAGTTCGCGACTCACGTCCCGGAACAATACGAACAACAAGTCCGTTTGCTGAAAGACGAAGTGGTCGAAGATTATCGTCTAGGCGACACCGCCTTCACTGGAGGGATTCTCAACCTCGACTGTGCGCTTGAGTACCACCGTGACCGAGGCAACTTCAAGGACAGTTGGAACATTATGGGAGTTTGGAAGCAGCACACTTCCGGCGGAGTCACAGTTCTTCCGGGACCGAGGCTTGGATTTGAGATGGCGAACAACACCTTCTTCTTATTTCCTGCCCAATCTGTTGGCCACGGAGTAACCAAGATTACGAAACACCGAAGAGACGCCTACCGAATCTCGGCGGTCTACTTCGCCACGATGGGATTGAGACACAGTCTGCCGGTAGAGGAAGAACGCCGGCGAGCGCGCGCCAAGAGAACTGAACGGGAGCAGCGTCGAGCCGGACTCATACCGTGAAGGTATTCGTATTCGCCTACAACAGATACGACACGATGACCACTCCCGACGCGCTGGGGGACATTCCGCACACCGTTCTGTGCCACAGCGAGGAAGATAGGGAGAAGTTCATAGCGGGAGGACGGGTACAAGAGAAGAACCTCGTGGCCACCGGCAACCCAAAGGGACTAACTTACAACTTCAACGCCGCACTAGACCTTATGGATGTAGGAGAGTGGGCAACGTTTCTAGTAGACGACTGGGTTCGCTGCGAACAACTAGAGGACTACGACGCGCACTCACTGGCGGGATACGTTGACGTTTCGATAGAAAACCAAAAGGAATGGAACGCTAAGTTCAGGAACGTCGTTCCGATGTCCGAGTTTATTCTTAGATGCGAGGAAGCGGCACGCTACTGCGAGAAGATGGGTTCCAACCTGGCCGGCTTCTCATCGCACGGCAATGTTCCGTGGCGGGGAATGAAGTGGAAGAGCAACGTGTTCGTCGACGGGAGAGCGTGGGTCATTAGAAAGACTCATCTCAGATTCGACGAGAACGTTCAGATGCAAATAGATACCAGTTGGACGGCGATGAATATAGAAGCGTTCGGCAGCGTGCTTGTAAACCAATGGGTTGTTCCTATCTGCCAAAGATACAGTGCTGGTTCGTATGGCTCCATCGAGGACAGGCTGGAGCAGAAAACTCGCGAATGTGCTTACTTAGTCAAGACGCATCCAGTGTTCGTAACTTACAGGAAGAAGAAGGGATGGCCAGACGGGACACACATCGGTATGCGCCGTCTATCCTCTCAAAGCGCCAAGTGGTAGGGTCGGGGTTGATAGGGTTCCATCACAGCCTCTCAGATGCGCTCTGCTGGCAATCCAAAGAGGCTGCGCCCGCCGGTGCCCGCCGGCTCATAGAGGAGGTAGACGGTCAATGAGACGCTCTCTGAGAGATGAAGAAACGCAGAAACTGGTGCTAGAAGGCGTCCAACTCGGTGGCCTTATGCCCGACGTTTCAGCACACGCCGGAATAGGGGAGAGAACGCTGTACCGCTGGCTCGAACGAGGCAAGAGATACCGAGACGCACTCGAAGCCGGCGTCGTTCCTTCGGACGAAGATTTACCGCACTACGAGTTCGCACAGAAGTTTGCGGACAGCGTGTCCAGCGTTCGCCTGCGTATGTCGGGGAAGATTCTAAAGGCAGCCGACGGAGATATTTCGATGGGCAAGGAAGCGGATTGGAAAGCAGCAGCGTGGTATCTAGAACGCAGTGCTCCCGCACTGTGGGGAAGAAAGAACGTTCCGGTGGAGACGGAAGCGCAAGAAGCACAGACGAACATCGACGAGATGTCCGAGCAGGCCATCGCCATAGTTGAACAAGTCAGGCTGCGTCGCGAGCAAGCGGAATAGGCAGAGATGGCAGACCTTCAAGAGAATCGATTGGCGAGCCAACATCTCGACTTCGTAACCGCAATAGAGGAAGCGAAAGCAGCCGGCTCCCACGACCAGGTAGCCATACTGTTGGCAGCGGCAGAGCGGGAGTTTATTGGTCTGGGATGGAACGAATGGCTCAGCACCTTATTCGCGTCGCATTGTACCAACGGATTCGCTCCCCATCACAAGACGTTCTGGGATTGGGTTTGGTCTATCGAAGCCGGCGAATCTAATACTCCGTTCGTCGCTATCTGGCCTAGAGGCGGAGCGAAGTCAACCAGCGCTGAGATGGCCTGCGTTGCCTTGGGAGCACGACAGACGAGGAGTTACGCTCTCTACGTTTCGGGCACGCAGACCAGAGCGGACGACCACGTCGGGAACGTGAGCGCGATGCTAGAGAGCGAAGGCATCGCCAAGCATTATCCCGCTCTTGCCAGCAGGCGCGTTGGCAAGTACGGAAGCAGTAAAGGATGGAGACGCAACCGTGTCCGCACCGCAGCGAACTTTACGGTAGATGCTATTGGATTAGACATAGCAGCACGCGGGATTAAACTAGAACAGGACCGACCCGACCTGATTATCCTGGACGACCTAGACGAAGGATTGGACGGTCCCGGAATCACCGCCAAGAAAATAAACAGTATGACCCGCACCATTCTGCCGGCGATGGCCGAGAGCGGAACGGTACTGGCCGTACAGAACCTTGTCCACGTCAACAGCATCTTCGCTCAGTTGGCGGACACCAGAGCGGAGTTCTTAATCCACAGGCAAGTGAGCGGTCCTGTTCCTGCGGTAATCGGGCTAGAAACGGAACGACGAGCCGAAGGCGGTTACGTCATCACGGGCGGCGCGGCTTGTTGGGAGGGACAGAATCTTGACGACTGCCAGCGGATGGTAGACGAGTTTGGGTTGAGTTCATTCTTGGTGGAATGCCAGCACGACGTTGAGATTCAGGACGGCGGTTTGTTTGACCACATTGAGTTCACTCGTGTCCCGAAGAAAGAGGTCCCCACGCTGGTTGAAATCACGGTGTGGGTAGACCCGGCAGTTACTGACACGGACCAATCGGACTCGCAAGGAATACAGGTCGACGGAATAGCCAGCAACGGGAAGATTTATCGGTTGAAGTCTTGGGAGCAGCGAAGTAGTCCGGTTCTTACTTTACGACAGGCACTCATCTGGGCGTTCGAGGAAGGAGCGAGCGGTGTTGGCGTTGAGACGGACCAAGGCGGGGATACCTGGGAGAGCGTTTATAGGGAGGCATTGAATCAGGTGTTATTGGAGCGTCCCGAATACCGAGAGCGAACCGCTCCCCGATTCCTTAGTGCGAAGGCAGGCGCCGGACACGGACCGAAGGCGCACCGAGCGGCACAGATGCTCACTGATTACGAACGAGGTTCAATCGTCCACGTCGCAGAGGAATGTGCGCAGTTGGAGCGTGCGCTGAAACGATTCCCTAGAGTCAAGCCATTCGACCTAGTAGACGCTTCGTACTGGAGTTGGTACTACTTGCGACGCAGACGAATGGCTAGAACTAGCGGGAACCAAGTCGCAGCAGCCAGAATACCGGAACCGCAACGCCTCGTCCAATAAGGATTGACACACAAACCAATCAAACCTGTGCTTAGATATAGGTATGGCCGAATCAGTAACGCTGTCTAGAGTCAAAGCGACCGGAGCGGGGATTGCCTATGACCGCGTTCGCCTCCAGATTGCTGACGGATTCTTTCGGCTATTCGATACCAGTGGAGAGGTCTTGGTCAGTGGTATCGTTGAGACGTGGACACAAGAAGGAAAAACAATCACGGCGATGGTTGAGGGAGTCGAATGGATAATGACTCGGAAAGGTTGTGGCTGCGGGGGAGGATAGACTCTCCCCGCACTCACGAATGGACTAAGGAGGCAGCGTGTCTGAATCATCCTTACATCACCACCGACCAGTTCTTTCTCGACCCGCCGACGCGTCCGAGTCGTGCTCCAAAGAAAACAAACCTACTTTACGAACAAGCAAGGCAGGTGTGCCTCGACGAATGTCCGGTGCGAGCGGAGTGCCTGGGCGATGCGATGAACACAGAGCGAGGCCACGCCGGCTCAAGCAGGTACGGAATCTACGGCGGACTAGACCCGTTCCAGCGTGCCAACATAGAGCGGGACAGGCTCCCGAATGAGCAGTGAGGAAGCAGCGCATCTGGTTATCGTCGCAGCACTGGAGAGTGGGAGCGTTCGAGTCAACGAAACTGACTACAACCGATGAAGGTTCTTTACCTTGGGAACTTCCGGCCACCGCACTCAACGGAGAACGATGTCACCGCTTCTCTCGTATCGCTCGGCCACTCGGTATCTAAATATCAAGAGGACGACGCCATCAACGATTGGTCGAAGTTCCTTGAACGAATACGGGGAATCGATTTACTTCTCTACACACGCACTTGGGGATTACCGGACCACGCTAAAGAGGTCTGGAAAGAGTGCGACCGGATAGGCATTATGACTGCTGCCTACCACTTAGATTTGTTCTTTGGATTAGAGCGCCACGAGTTAGTGAAGCACGATTCGATGTTCCGAATGGCTCACGTCTTTACTGCTGACGGCGACCACGACAAGGAGTTTGCGGAAGCAGGAGTGAACCACCATTACTTGCGAGCCGGCGTGAACACGAAGGAATGTCGGACATATGTGCCGGCTGGAAAGTGGGAGAAGTACGAGGTGGCCTTCGTCGGTTCGTCGCGTCGCTATCATCACAGTAGTTGGCGACACCGCTCCCGCATCCAACAGGCTTTGGAAAAGAACTTCGGGGACAAGTATCTTCTAATCCCCAATCACGGAGAGCCGGCGGTGCGAGGACAGATGCTGAATAAACTCTATGCTTCCGTTCCGGTCATTGTCGGGGACACGTTGAGCCAGAATCTGGAGAAGTCTCTGTATTGGAGCGACCGAGTTTACGAAACATTGGGACGGGGAGGATTCTTATTGTTCCCACGGATAGAAGCACTCCAAGCGGAACTCTGGGATGTACCCGCCATCGACTGGTACGAGTTTGGGGACTACGAAGGAATGGTTGAGAAGGCGCAGCACTGGGTTCAGCGATTCCAGGACAACCCTGGCCTGCGTAAAGCGCTGACGTTGGAGTCGTCGGCCATCATCAAAGAGCGGTGCTCGTATAACGTGCGAGTCGCCAATGCGTTGGAAATAATGGGATTACGATGATAACGCCTCATTCACGACCGCTCAGATGCGTTTTAAGCCCGATGGATTCCGGCGGGCGCACCGCTGGGCGGGCTGATTCCGTGAGCGGTAGGCTGGCCGTATGAAAGCCGTAGTTGTCCTCCCGTGGCTAGACCGTGACCTGATGCTCTACTGTGAGGGTTGTATGAAGAAGGACAAGCGGTGGGACTGGATACTGGTTGACAACAGTGAAATAAATATCGGCGTGGCTAGTAGTTGGAACGTCGGAGCGAACCGTGTCTTGAAAACCAAAGCGGACTGGCTCATCTTGTTGTCCACCACCGTTCGGTTTGGAACAGCCGGCGGTACGGACTTCCTCGACGGGCTAGAGCAGCACGGCGGAGCGGATTTGGTGAGCGGTCGAGATATGGGATGGCACCTACACGCTATCTCTCGAAATGCGATTGAAAGAGTCGGGTTATTCGACGAGGTGTTTAACCCTGCGTATTACGAGGATAACGATTGGTTGTACCGTTACAAACTGGAGTACGGTGTGAACGCTTTGGACAACCAAAAATGGATTGATGTTGACCACGTCTCGTTGGGCGACGCTCATTCTTTGAGGTTCAATCACGTCGCCATCGACATCGGAATCCAGCGGCAGAAGTACCGCAAGAAATGGGGAGCCGACCCAGGAGAAGAACTTTACACCACGCCTTACCACGACGTGTTCGCTGTATGAAAACGGAGGCATCGCTAGAAGGATGTCGGCTGCTACAAGTCGGCGAGGAAGTCTACGGAGTCGCCTGCCACAGAATAGACGAAGGTCTTTACAGCCGAATGCGTTCGGAGATGCGGCCACCGAGAAGCGAGCCGGCGCCGTATGCTAAGTTGTTCCTGCGGCACAAGACCGAACCGCTCTCTATCTGGATGGCGATGGCCTTAGAGATTGGCAGGACGCTGGAGTGCCCACCACCAACCGATTGTTTAGAATCAAGGAACGCTCAACTCCAAGTTCACCAAGACGTGACCAACCCGTATCCGTCGACCAATGCTCTCGTCGTGTTCAGTGAAGGGATGGACGGCGGGGAGTTAGTCTTTCCTAAACTGAAACTGGCCGTGTCTATGTTCGACGCCTGCCTCATCACTTTCGACGGTAGTAAGATTTGGCACGGCAACACGAAACTCAAACCGCGCACGGATGATTCGTGGCGAGTCAGCGTCAACTACTATCTGGCCAATGAATAGGTGCGGCAAGTGCGGCTGCGAGGATAGCAGTCTGGAGAAGATGCGCCAGCACGTCATTACCAAACACAACCCAGGAGGAACCATTCTATGCGACTCGGACTCATTGCCAGAGCGGACGATGGTGGACTTGGAACCCTTACCCAAGAGTTCGCCCGAAACCTAAATGTCGAACGTGCTCTCATCGTCGACCTCGGGCATAAATCTCGCGGCGAAACTCACGTCGGCAGAATCAAGGATGTTGTAGCGGACGCACGCGTCATCAACTATCCGTTCGGCGACGAAGCATTGCGCTGGTTGGTCGACGGACTAGATGTTGTCTACACGGCGGAGACTCCATACAACGTGAATCTCTACGGCATCGCCTGCGAATCCGGTTGCCGGGTCGTGCTTCACGCTATGCCGGAACTGTTGAAGCCGGATTACAAAGCGCACGAAGTTTGGCTGCCGACAACGTGGTGCGTGGATGAAATCCCTCATACCAGGGTCATACCTATTCCGGTCGCGTTGGAGAGGTTCGAGTTCAGGGAACGCACGGAAGTCAATACAATGCTTCACGTTCCGGGGGAGGCGATGCTAGACCGAAACGGAACCGACTTGCTGATGTCCGCACTGCCAATGGTTTCCGCTCCGCTCGTTCTTGTTG
>Ga0335396_10007084_pt1 | contig 10871 bp, 8 predicted proteins | sample FRY02_FD_205743 | JGI IMG/M metagenome (GOLD analysis project Ga0335396, IMG submission 205743) | Freshwater microbial communities from Lake Fryxell liftoff mats and glacier meltwater in Antarctica - FRY-02 (spades assembly) (version 2) | ecosystem: Environmental > Aquatic > Freshwater > Ice >... | reverse complement strand
ATGTTATTTCTCGTCACCCACGCCCACACCCAACAGAAGAAAGAGGCGGATGCTACCCGCTGGGATTTGTCCGACGGGGGCCGTGCGCAGGCGGAAGCGTTGGCGCGCCTGCCCTTTTGGGATGGGGCAGCGGATGGGTGGGCGACTACGGCGCGCGGGTGGCGGAAGTTTTCGCCCATCCCGACCGCTCCATCGGTGGCTGGGAGAGCGCGGACGACGCGCTGGCCCGCTTTTTGGAAGGCATCCACGCGCTGGCCGATGCTTTTCCCCGCGAAACAATCGCGCCACAGATTGAACGAACAGATTGAACGAGGAGCGTAAGCGTTGTCTACTCTTTCCCTCGAATTTCTCGGCACGTCCGGGGCCATCCGCACACCCCGCCCCGGTTGCAACTGTAAATTGTGCGTCCAGGCCCGGCGCGTCGGCATCCCCTGGGCACGGGGCGGGCCGAGCGTCTTTGTCCACGGACCGAACGTCCTCATCGACACGCCGGAAGAGAGCGCCATGCAAGTCAACCGGGCGGGGATTGGCCCTATTGCCGCGGGTTTCTACAGCCATTGGCATCCCGACCACACCGCGGGCAAGCGCATGTGGGAGACCCGCAACTGGGACTTTCGCAACTGGCCGCCCAAGCATCTCTGCACGCCGATTTATCTGCCGCCGAATGTGGTGCGGGACTTTGGCATTTTTATGGGATTGAAGGAAAACTTCGACTACTGGCAGGAGAAAGGGCTGGTGGATGTGCGCCAGATGGACGGGCCGGTCAGTCTGGGCGGCTGGCGCATCACCGCACATCCGGTGGCCGAGGAGTACGTCTACGCTTTTCTCTTTGAAGAGGAAGAAGCAGACAGCAAGGACGTTCCGCGCCGGGTGCTGATCGCGATGGACGAACTCTACAACTGGACACCACCCGCCGAGTTTGCGGGCGTGGATTTGGCCGTGCTGCCCACAGGCATCTTTGAATTCAACCCCTTCAGCGGCGAGCGGCGCATGGCCGCGGATCATCCGGTGTTGGAGCGGGAGGCCACCTGGCGGCAGACAGTCGAGATGGTGGAAGCGTTGCAGGCCAAACGGATTATCTTTGCCCACATCGAAGAGCCGGACGGCAATTCGCCCGATGATCTGGTGCGCCTGGCCGACGAACTCCGCCGCTCCCGTGGATGGAACGTTACCTTCGCCTATGATACACTCGTGGTAGAGTTGGAGGAAGAAGCGAGTTAGGCGGTACGAGTTGCGGAATCTACGCATTTCGCATCTCGCATCTCTTTTGTCCACCCATTTATCACCGAGCGAAACGTAATGATTATCTACCCCGCAATCGATCTGCGCAAAGGACGCTGTGTGCGTCTGCGCCAGGGCGACCCCAACGCCGAGACCGTTTTTGGCGAAGACCCGGCCGCAATGGCCCGCCACTGGGAAAGCCAGGGCGCCGAGTGGCTGCATGTGGTCAATCTGGACGGCGCATTTAACAACGGTGCATTTGACTACGAATCGACTGGGCTGGCGGGGGAAAACGAGCCGACGTCGATTATCGCCCGGCTGGATTCACCGGATGCTGACCTGCCCGTGCTGGAATTGCCCATCAATTTGCGCTGCCTGCAACGCATTCGCAAGGCAGTTTCGCTCCCGATTCAATTCGGCGGGGGGATGCGCAGCCTGGAAGATATTCGCCTGGCCCTGAGTCTGGGCGCAGATCGGGTTGTGTTGGGCACAGCCGCGGTCAAGAACCCCGATCTGGTACGCGAGGCTATCGAACTGTGGGGCGCAGATCGAATCGTCGTGGGGATCGACGCCAGGGATGGCAAAGTGGCGACCCACGGCTGGCAAGAGACCAGCGAACTGGATGTGGTCGAGTTGGGCTATCGCATGGCCAGCCTGGGTGTGCGCCGAGTGGTCTACACCGACATCAGCCGGGACGGGATGCTCACCGGCGTCAATGTAGAAAGCACGGCTAATCTGGGCGATATGACCGATCTGCTGGTGATCGCCAGCGGTGGCGTAGCCAACATCGACGACATTCGCGCCCTTAAACGCCACGAACATTTCAACATCGAAGGTGCGATCACAGGACAGGCCATCTACACGGGCAGCCTGGATCTGGCCGAAGCTATCGCCGTGGGCAACGAACCCTTACGCCGCACCAGCGCCGGTCTTCTGCCCTATCGCAACACCGCAGACGGCGTTCGGGTTCTACTGCTCTGGAACACCTTTTTCGAGCAGTGGCAGTTTCCCCGGGGCGGCAAGCAAGAGGGCGAAAACGAATTGGTCTGCGCCCAGCGGAAGTTTGCCGAAGAGACCGGCCTGCCCGTTTTGCGTGTCCACGAGAACATCCGCTCCAACCTGCGCTATGTGGCCCGCATCCGCAACCACGACATCGAGCGCACAATCATCTACTTTCTGGCCGAAGCCGGGCCGGGCGCGACGCGCTTGGGCCAGGATGATCACAGCGAGCACCGCTGGGTCTCGCTGGACGACGCCCGCCTGCTGCTGATGGACACCTCCCCCGAACAGTTGCCCGCCCTCGACGCTGCCGAGGCATATTTCCGAACAGAATCAGGAAGCTGATGAGCGCTCTCATCCTGTCATCCCTTCATCCCGTCATCCCTTCTCCTCTGGAGTCCTTATGTTAGCCAAACGCATCATCCCCTGTTTGGATGTCAAAGATGGCCGGGTGGTAAAAGGTGTCAATTTTGTCGATCTGGTGGATGCCGGCGATCCGGTGGAGCAGGCCCGTGTCTATGACCGGGAGGGCGCGGACGAACTGGTCTTTCTCGACATCACCGCCACCCACGAGGCGCGGGATATTGTGGCTGAAATGGTGCGCAAAGTGGCCGATGCAGTCTTCATTCCCTTTACCGTCGGCGGGGGGATTCGCTCCGTTGAAGATATGCGGGCGATTCTTCTGGCCGGTGCGGACAAAGTGAGCATCAACAGCGCGGCGGTCAAGAATCCGGAGATTATTAGCGAAGGCGCGCAACGTTTTGGCAGCCAGTGTATCGTTGTGGCGATGGACGCCCACCGTCGTCAGGGCGAAGACCGAGCCGCGCGCGGCCCCGGCTGGGATATTTTTGTGAGCGGCGGACGCATCAACACCGGGCTGGATGCGGTGGAATGGGCCAAAAAAGTGGAGCGTCTGGGCGCGGGGGAGATTCTGCTTACGTCGATGGACGGGGACGGCACGCTGGAAGGCTACGACACCGAACTGACGCGGGCTGTCTCCGATGCTGTGAGCATTCCCGTCATCGCCAGCGGGGGCGCGGGGAAAGCCCAGGATTTCGTGTCGGCTGTGACCGATGGCGGCGCGGCGGCGGCCCTGGCTGCCAGCCTTTTTCACTTCCGCCAGCTCAGTGTGATGGACGTGAAACGCCATATGCTGGCGGTGGGTGTGGCCGTGCGGATACCGGAGGGGATGGACTGATGACGACGGATGACGGACCGCAGACCGCTGGGGATGCCATTAGCGCGTCTCAGTTGCTCTCTCAATTAGTCTACAACGAAGCGGGTCTGATCCCGGCTATCGTGCAGGATGTTTCCACCCGCCAGGTGCTGATGATGGCCTGGATGAATGCCGAGTCTCTGCGCCGTACGCTGGCAATCGGCGAGACGGTCTTCTGGAGTCGCAGCCGCCAGGCGTTCTGGCACAAAGGCGCTACCAGCGGCAATACTCAGCGGGTCGTCGAATTGCGGGCCGACTGCGACGGTGATACACTTCTTGTCCTGGTAGAGCCAGCCGGTCCGGCCTGTCATACGGGGGAAATTAGTTGTTTCTTCCGTCCAATTGTTCAAAATCAGGTGATTGGGTGATTAATATCCCAATCACCCAATCACCCAATCACCCAATCACCCAATCACCCAATGACCCAACCCATCCTCGAACATCTCGTCGCCACCATCGCCGACCGCAAGGCCAATCCGACATCCGAATCCTACACCGCTTCCCTCTTCGCCAAAGGCATCGGGAAGATTGCCCAGAAGGTGGGGGAAGAAGGGGTGGAAGTCGTCGTCGCCAGCCTGAATGAGAGCGATGAACGGCTCGTCTCCGAAATGGCCGATCTGCTCTACCACAGCCTCGTCCTCCTGGCCGCCCGCGATGTGGCCTTTGCCGATGTGGAAGCGGAGCTGGCCCGGCGTTTTCGCTAACTTTTTCAACGCAGAGGCGCAAAGGATTGATCCGTTGCCGCCAAGACTAGCGCCGGTTGAGCAGCGCAGCGTGTCGAAACCCAGCGTGTCGAAACCCAGCGTGTAGACCCGTTCGCTTGATTTCGATACGCCTCGCATGACTCGGCGAATACTTCGGCTACTCAATCAGCGCTCACTAACCTGCGAAAATCGGCGTCCTCTGCGAAATCTGCGTTCCACTTCTTACCTTGTGCTTACCTTCTGCGTAGCCGTCCGATCACATACTTTGTGGCCCCACCAGCCAGCTTTGCCAACGGGGAAGCTGTGAAAAGCCCGACCAGCGCTTCCACCGCGCCGGGAACCAGCCCCGCCAACTCATCCACCGCTCCCGCCATCTTCTCGTCATCGGCCCTTTCGCCCTTTGCCGTCTCCGCTTTGAGTTCCTCGACTGCGGCCTGGGCTGCTGGCGACGCATTCCGCACAGCCGCCTCCAACGGTGCGAAGTGCTGGGTCAGATCGCCCAGCGCTTGGTTGACGTCCCCTTTCACTGTCCAGCCCGGCTGATAGAAGCCGCCGCTGACGTTTACTCTGTCCCGTCCCACAAAATCCCCGCCACCGCTGACGTTTACATCACCTTCGACATTAGAGCCGCCACCGGTATTCACAGTTTTGTTTCCCATTGTGACGCCTCCATGAATGTCACCACCGGCCGCGACGCCGCCCTGTCCAGCCGCCACACCACCTCCCGTAGCAACCGCACCGCTGCCCGTATTGGTGATAATATCGCCAATCTGCCCCACACCGCCTGCGATGACCGGCCCTGTCACATTGCCGGTAATGTTCTGCTGATTGCCGTGGACGGTTTGTCCCCGCTGGTCGATGGCAGCCCGGTTGAAGTCCCCCGGCGTTTCTTCGATTTCCACCGTTTGCAGTCGAGCAGGTAGCCCTTTGGCTTGGATTTCCCCGCCGGAGTGGAAGGCCACGACAAAATTGTCTGCCTTTTGAAAATTAAGGATCGGGTTTTGTCTGTTGCCTGTGCGTTGGGGCACCTTGCCGCCAGTATAAATTGCCAAGTCCGCCACTCGTACTTTGCCATCCTTTTGTGACGCTCCGTCGCCACAGAGCGCTTCCAGCAGAGCCAGTGTGAAGGCGCTGCACGGTTTGCCCGCATAGGAGAGTTCGTCAGCCTGGGAGGATGCGATCAGCACTTGGCCTTTGCCCTGGGCCAACACCTTCACATCTTCTGCAGGCAGGGGCGCTTTGGCGAGAGTGTCTCCGACTGCTTTGGCCGGGTCCAGCCCGCCAGCATGACAGCAGTCCAGGAGAAGAAGGAATTTTTGGGCCGGAATTGCTTGCAGTTTTCGGGCAAACTCGTCACCACTGATGGCGGTCTTTCGTAGCGCGGATTGGTCATAGCCATAGGGCATCAAATAATAAAATGTCCCGTGGGACGAGTCCACCTGATAGCCATGGCCTGAAAAATAGACAATAACCGTCGATTTCTTATCGGCCGTCTCTGCCAGTTTGTCCAGCCCAGCCAGAACGTCATCCCGCGTCGCCTTCCCCCCGGTGAGCAACTGCACCTGACCTTTTGGATAGGCGCAACGTTCCTCGTCAGTGAGAATATTGAACATCTCCTGCGCGTCATCGACAGTGGTGGCGAGATCGCCGCCCACGCCGACGAGCAGCGCGTGGCCTTCTGTGAATGTGTTCATCTGTTTTCTCCTCAACTCTCCTCTCGTGCCCATCGCTCTGCGTGGGCACGTCTTTTGGACGCTCTGCGTCCCCATCACCACTTCGTCGTCACCGGAATCAGCCCCTCCATTCTGGCGTAATTGCGTGCGCTGGAATAGCGCCAATCGGTCGGTTTGTCCACATACCCCCGCTTGACCGGATTGTTGTGGATGTACTCAATTTTTTGCCGCATCATCGCCTCGCCCTGGATCAGTTGTGGATGGGAGCCTTCCTGCCAAAGCTGGTAGGTTCGGTCGGTTTTGTGGGGCAGCTTGAGCGCCGCCAATTGGTCAAGGACATTTTGCGCTTTGCGTTCTTCCAGATAGTCGATGATAGCACGGGCTGTCCAGGATTTGAAGTCGCCCATCTCTTTGGAGAGATCGTCGGCTTCGGCGACGAGATGGGTATGGTTTTCCTGGATGACGTAGGCGTACAGGATGATGCGCCCCTCTTTTTGGAGGAAACACAACGAATCCAGCAGGATTTGGGCAATGGGTTTGCTGGCGAAGATAGGCAACCAGTTGACAACTGTCGCCGTGAGGAAGTGGGGCGCATTGGGTTTGACGACGCGGTAACGGCTGCGGGCCATTGGCTTCTCCTTCTCGTGCCCATCGCTCCGCGTGGGCACATTCTCTGGACGCTCTGCGTCCCTTTCTGGACGGGTCGGTGTTGTTGTGGACGCAGAGCGTCCGGTTGGCGTGCCCACGCCGGAGCGTGGGTACGAGTGTGTTCAGTTCTCGTGCCCATCGCTCCGCGTGGGCACGTTTCTGTGGACGCTCTCGCGTCCCTTTCTGGACGGGTCGGTGTTGTTGTGGACGCAGAGCGTCCGGTTGGCGTGCCCACGCGGGAGCGTGGGTACGAGTGTCTGAATTCTTGTGCCCATCGCTCCGCGTGGGCACGTTTCTGTGGACGCTCCCGCGTCCGTTTCTGGACGGGTCGGTGCTGTTGTGGACGCGGAGCGTCCGGTTGGCGTGCCCACGCCGGAGCGTGGGTACAAGTGTCTGAAATTCCAAAAAAATCCATCGCTACGCTGCGTTCGCAGCGTAGCGATGGCGGATGATATCGAATTCCGGCTGTTGGTGGCGAGGGCCAAGTTCAGGAATTCAGAAGAGCAGAAAGCAGCACGCAGAAATCAGGAAGCAGAACCGACACGAGAGAGGGGGACACAGACCAACCGAAACCCCCCGTAGTAGTTCCAGCCGACCGGGAGGTTCCTGACGCGCCCGGAAGCCGTGGCGTGTTCCGCCGCACGCCAGAATGCCCCGCCGCACAGAGGAACAACGCCGCTTTCAGCGATTTCTGCTGTCCACTCGCTGGCATTGCCCGCCATATCCCACACGCCATCGGGCGTAGCCCCGTCCGGGTATTGATGGACAGGCGAAGTCTGGCCCAGTCCACTCTCTTCTGTGTTGGCCCGGCTCGGCTCGAAGTCGCCGCCCCGGGGGTAGTCGCGCCCGTGGCTGCTGCGTGCGGCCCGCTCCCATTCGGCTTCTGTGGGCAGACGCACTTCTGAGTTTGGACCGATTGCGCCTTCCCCGCGCATCTTTTCCGTCAGCCAGACGCAATAGGCCACGGCCTCGTACCAACTGACGCCTACCACCGGCTGGGTGCTGCGTTTCAATTCAGCGTCATCCCAATAGCGCGGGCCATTGCGCCAATCTAAATTGTAAGCTAAGTCAGCCACCGCTTTTTCTGTCCACCAGGGCCGGTCTTCGTCGTAGCCGCCGGCCTCGAAAAAACGGCGGAATTGAATGTTCGTAACCGGATACTTGCCGATGCTAAAGGCGTATGGGACAGCTTTTGTGGGTGGTAATTCGACAAATTCGTCCAGGTCGTCGGGCAGAATGTAGAGATCGGCCAGGATCAGCCCGGCTTCCAGTCGCTGTTTGGGTGGCACGTCCTGGCTCTGCATCAGTGCCGTGAGCAGGGGCGGCATCTCCTTTTTTAGCCGTTCGCCAGTCGCACCCACAGCCCGGTTGGGGCCAAATTCCAGCCAGCCCTGGCCCGCCACCAGCAGGCGGCGGGTATCTTCCGTGGCAAAATCTGTGTCACCCAGCAGTTCAAAGAGAATGGCCTGGGTGGTGTTATAGGCCGAGTTGCTGGTGGCGTAGCCGCAGGCCAGCAGAACCACCTCCCGCCAGGTGTCCGAGGCGGCCAGATGGGCCGCTTGCTGGGGACAATCTGGTAATTCCAGCAGCCAGCGCGCCGCCATATATTCCTGGAATGTGCGGTGGGGGAAGGTGAATGTGCCGATGCCCGTTGCCACCAGCAGACCGCTGCGCTCGGCCATCAGCGCCACCACCCGGTCAGCCCAGGCCCAGCCGTCGTGGCGGCGGGGATGGATGGACGCCAGTCTGGCGCGCAACGCGTCGCCGGAGAGGTCGGCGGTCTCGGCCCCGCTCTGTTCGTGGGCGGCAAAGGTCATCTCCCAGAGCACCCGCTCCAAATCCCCCCGCTTCAACCCCACCCCGTCGGCCTGCAACAGATCGATCAGCCCGGTTCGCTCGCCCCCGTCCCGGCTTTTGGCGGCCTCCCACTCCCAGAGCAACTGCTCCACACATTCGTGGTAGAGGTCGGCCCGGTTGTCGGGCAGACCGGAACGGGCGTTGACACGGGCCAGCATTGTAGCCAGCAGGGGGATGGCGGCCATCTCCCGCAGGTCGGGTCGCCGCCCCAGAGCAGACTGCAACTGCGCCCGGTCCGCCTCGGCTTTCTCGCTATTGCTGGTTCCTGTGCGGGCCATTTCCCCGTACCAGAGACGGAGAAAGCGCTCGATGCGTTCGTCGTCCAGCGGCGCGAGGGTGAAAGCGGGTGTATCGGCCAGACGGTAGGCGGGCTGTTCGTAGGGTTTCACCCGGCAGGTCACCAGCACCCGGCAGGTCGGGCGTTCGGCGCAGAAGGCGTCCACACTTTCCACAATCAGCCGCCGCCGGTCAAGTGATGTGGGGTCATTGGGGTCGGCCTCCGGCGCTTCGTCCAGCCCGTCCAACAGGACGAGGGTGTCAGGCCGGTTGAGGCGGTGCAGGAGTGCGTCCCGTTCCAGTTTCGTCTCATCCATCAGCGCGGCGTAGACCAATTCCGGCCCGGCTTTGTCGCCCACCTTCAGGCGGCTGCTCCAGCGGCGCACAATCACGCGCAGGGGCAGCAGGGGTGCGGGGAAGAGATTCTGCAGGGCCGGTTGCCAGTTGGCCTCTTCGCCCAGGCGCGCGCCGGCGCAGATGTATGCCAGGTGGTTGACAAATGTGCTCTTGCCGCCGCCGGGGTCGCCCAGCAGCACGAGACGGGGGTTGGCGGCCAGGGCTTCCAGGGCGGATTGGGGGCCCAGCGCGGCGCGTATTTGGCCGGTATCTTTCGCATAGGCAAACAGAGGCGGCTTTCGGTCGTCCTTGTCTAACTGGGCGGCCCAGCCGCGTATGGCGTCCAGAATCGCTCCGTCCCCGCCTTCTTTGCGGGTGGGGCTGCCTTCCCGCGGTGTCTGTTCCACCCACAGCGCCAACTGTTTGCGCAGATCAGCCCGACGCGGGGCAGGCACAGAGAGACGCTGAAAAATCTGTTCCAGTTCCGGGCCAGCCGTCACTTGCAAATCCACGTAGACATTGACGAGTTCGGGCGTTTTGGCCTCTTTGTCCCGATCGCCCGCGCCGCGGCTGTCCTGGGCCAGGGGCAGGGCGTTGCTCTCTCGGCGCAGGCGGCGTAGATAGGCGCTTTCCGCGTCGGCGGCGCGCTGGGTTGCCAGGTCGGGTGGGGCTTGATGGATGACATCCCCGATCTGTCCCACATTTCCGCCGATGACCGGCCCGGTTACGGTTCCGGTGATATTTTGCTGGTTGCCCTGTACCGTCTGTTCTGGCTGGTTGATAATTTTGGGTTCCGTCTTGGCTTTCGCGCTTCGTAGCGGGGTGGGTTTCCCGCCATCAAACGCCGCCAGCAGGGCGTCGATTTCGGCGCGCCAGGCCGAATCGGCAGTCAGATCGGCCAATTCGTCCGCAATTTGTCGGGGCGAATGATTCGTCCAGCGGCGCAACTGCTTGCCCAGCAGACTGCCGCCGGTGATTGTCCCCGGCAAGTGGGAAAGATCGATAAGCGCGTCGATGTCACCGTCGTTTTGGGCTGCGCGCACGGCTTCCAGCAGGGACGTGAGAGCGGCCGCGGCCCGCTCCTCTCCCGTTGCGGATGGGGGCAGGGCGGTCAAGTGTGGGGTTGCGGCGGTCTGCCATTCGGTGCGGTTCATCGGCGTTCTCGCGTGGGCGGTGTTCGGTAAGGTTTTGGTTCATTATAAAGGGAAGACAGGTGTTGTCAAACAGCTTTCAACGACATCGCTTCAAGACCAGCGCTGGTTGAGTAGGAGCGGCTTAAGAAAGCGGGTGCTGTTTCCAGCCGCCGTCTGGGTTTCGATACGCCGCCGCCATAAGAACGAAAGGTCGTCAGTCGCGTGTGGCGGCTACTCAACCGGCGACGGCTGATGTGGTGGATGGGAACGATAATTCCCCGCCCCCATATTCGACCCATCCCCGACCCGGTGGTAAAATATCCTTTCGGACGTGATTTTATCTGCGCAATGGAGAAACCAGCGATGACTCTTTCCGCCCCGACATCTGTCGCAATGACTGCCAGGAATGGCACGGCTCACAAGCCGGCCCCGCCTGCTCCCTCCCGTGCGGACCAACTTTTCGCGCGTGAAGCGATGACCTTTGACGATGTGCTGCTCGTGCCCGGCTACACGGAAGTGTTGCCCGCACAGGTGGACATTCGCATGCAACTGCACCCCAAATTGAAGCTGAATATCCCGGTTGTCAGCGCGGCGATGGACACTGTGACCGAAGCTGAACTGGCGATTGCCCTGGCCCGGCAAGGCGGTCTGGGCATTATCCACCGCAACCTGACGCCGGAGCAGCAGGCGGAAGAGGTGGACAAAGTGAAGCGCAGCGAGAGCGGGATGATTGTGGACCCCATCACCCTGCGCGCCCACAACAGCCTGCAAGAGGCCGAAAATGTGATGAGCCGCTACCGTATCAGTG
>Ga0335396_10007082_pt1 | contig 10871 bp, 11 predicted proteins | sample FRY02_FD_205743 | JGI IMG/M metagenome (GOLD analysis project Ga0335396, IMG submission 205743) | Freshwater microbial communities from Lake Fryxell liftoff mats and glacier meltwater in Antarctica - FRY-02 (spades assembly) (version 2) | ecosystem: Environmental > Aquatic > Freshwater > Ice >... | reverse complement strand
GAGCGTACGCGCCGTGCTTGCGTGTAAACTCGATGGGTAGCCTGTTCAACGGCGACGTGGCCGAATGGCTTAGGCAAGGGCCTGCAAAGCCCTGTATCCGGGTTCGATTCCCGGCGTCGCCTCCAATGAATTATCGAGTTATTGAGTGAGTTCCGCGTAGTTACGCCACTTCGTGACATTGTATGAACTTCTCTACACTTCACGACACTCGCTAAATCGGGCAGAAATCGGGCAAAGTGAAACTAAATCGGGCAGAAATCGGGCAAGAGTAAGGCTTTCATTTCGCGCGACGTCGGGTCACTTTGGCAGATAGCGCATTTATCGCGTCAAACGATTCTTGCGGCATGGCGTGGGCGTAACGGTCATACGTGAAGGCGACTGAACTATGACCCGCGCGACGCGATAGAGCATGAGCCGAAAGAATCGGCGCCAGTTGAGTAATCGACGTATGGCGAGCCTCGTGGAGCGCGTAGATAGGCACGCCAGCACGCTTAAGAAGGGCGCGGTAGCGGCGACCAAATGATGAAGAGTGAGTCGGGGAGCCATTGGGTTCGGTAACGACGTAGCAAGTCGTCAAGTCGCCACCAAGCCACCCAGACCCCGATGCCAACCGTTCAGCCATCTGAGCCGTTCTCCATTCGCGAAGTAGGTCAATGGTGACTTCATCGAGTTCAATCGTTCGTCGGCCCTTCTCCGTCTTTGGAGCCTTAACGACATCCACTTTGCCCACTCGAATCCGATTCAACTCGATTCGCACCGTTCGAGCGTCTAGGTTGACGTGTTCCCAGGTCAAGCCGAGAATCTCGCCGCGACGGATACCCGCCATGAATAGAAGCCACCAGATACCAGCCCAACGCTTATCGGCATCAAGTTTCTCTATCTTAAAAATTTCACCTACGAACTTTCCAATTGTGTCGAAACCGAAAACCAACTGAGCGAGTTCATCTGCACTTATGCTCCCAGCAACAAACCTTTCAAGAGCCGCACGAACCTCACCGGAGGATAGAGTCGTCGGAAAGGTTGGGAAGAATGATTGATCGCTAAAAATTGGTGAGTCAGGAAATGCAAGTGATACGAAGCGATCAGAGATACCGTGATAGTTCAAACGACCAAAATCTAACCGATCATCCAAATCAATTGCGGCTAAATCTGAGGGAGTTCGGGTGTCTCTTATTTTCTTCGAAAAGATTCCCAATTCCAAACCTCCTAGTTCGCAATTCTAGATTAGCTGAATCCCAAATAGACCTAGTCCAGGATTCTCCGCTGGATGGGGTCACGGCATAGTGAACAGCCGTCCAGTGGAAGCTCAATCTTCACCATTTTTAGGTAACCGAACCTGGGCAGGCCAGTTCACGGATCGTGCCCGCAACTTTATCGAGTTTGTACTCGACCAATAAGTGTCGGAAAGTGTGGAGGGGCTCAACCCCGATCGGCTCGCATCACTGCTTGAATTACGTTTCGGGAACGTCAACGAAGGACTCGATGAAATCGGACTCTCTCGACCAAACAGGCGAAGTGTTCCGCTTATTTCAGCAGCACCTCTACGAAAAAACTGGCTGACCACGTCCCGATGTAGACGCTGACTGGGGGTTCGCCTACACCGACAGCAAGAACTCGGTAATCACGGTCCAATTCGGCCATTCTTTCTGACCGAAGTGAATGTGTTTTCCCTCGAACTGTTCTACGCCGTTCTTGAGGCGGTCATCAATGAGAAAGTCGCCCTTGTTCAAGTTCTTGTGATGACTCAGAATGAGGCGCTTGTAAAGCGGTGATCCTTCATGATCGCCAAAATGCCGGTGGATCCACTCCACTTTGTCGCTCCACGCCGATGAATTACCCCACGGTGCGGTAGACAACACGTACGAATCAAATTTCTCGTGAAGTCTCTTGACGCTCTCAACCGCACCGTTAATTGGGTCCATCAACGCGAAGATCCCTGGAACGTCATCGAGGCGCCCCTCATACTCAGACTGGACATCAAGGGAAAGACGAGCTACACCTGACGCGAAATCGACGATCACGTTGTCCATGTCGATGTACAAGATTTTCTTCATGTATGTTCCAGATCGTAGTGCCAAGGTACCGTGTTGACTGTACCCCGTTTGTGAGTCCATTTTCTTAGAGGGTCATGGCGAGATTGAGGCATTGATGGAGTCAACGTCGCGGTTATAAGCAATACTTAAGGTGCTTCGGCGCGGGTGGGAATCGAAAACGGCGAAAACATGCCGTCTGAGACCGAACTGTTCGCCTGCTCCTTCAATCAGCCTTGATATCGGCGAAACAGGTTTTGTAGCGCGCCGCCAGCACCCCGGGCGTCTCCGCACAAGTAGATGCCGGCACTCTCCCATCTGATTGTCTTGAGTCGACTTCCAAACTTCTCTTCAAGCAGCGGCAAAAGACGTTCGGCTGGTTCGGTGGATTCAAAAAAACATCTTTCACGCCCTAGCTCGATTCCGTTGGCCAAAACGATAAGCCAAGTCTCGACGGACTCCTCTTCAAGTGTCAGATCAATATGGATAGATTCATCGGAAATATCGACTAAATCACTGGCCTTTCGGATCTGTGATTCTGTAACGAGCTTGGCATAATTCTTCTGCTTCTTAATGTCCTTCTGCATTTTCTTCGCTTCTTTGTCTCCTTTAGACGCGGCAGCAACGACTTGGCGTTCTGACGGGTAGGACACAAGGCCAAACTTCTTGCCGCACTTGGGACAGAAGATTTCAAATAGCTCGTCAAACTGCTCGCAGTCCATATCGGTATTCGGACCATTCCAACCGCACTTGCACTTGCTGGATCCGTTGTTCCACTCAAAATATTCCATGACCTAAGTATGCTCGCATCTTGAGCGGTACATCATCAATAGTCCAGGTTGGACTGAACCGCCCCGAGTTTGACTGAACCCCCTGTAAACGGGTCCATTTCCGTAGAGAGTCGGGTCTGCTGTCACTTTGGGTGGTACAAAGGCGGTACAAAACGGTTGCGCGTTGTACCATACAAAACCCCCTGCGAAGAACCTGCATAACCACACCGACAGCAGACCCAATCGCTACCCCTCGCACGGGTCGGTCTGTTGCCGGTTTGATTGACTCCATCCTCTCAAGGAAAGGTGTCTGAACAAAACCCGGTGCGGTTCACTTCGCCGATCTACTAACGCCATCCATCTTTCATTTCTGCAGAACAAGCGCCTGGATGACTGCATACAGACGAACTAGTTCTGGATCAGACGGTTGGGGGTTCGAGTCCCTCCGGGCGCACCAATGAAATAAGGGTTTGCTGACGAGCCGACGACCTATTGACACCACGGGTCACACTCAAAGGTCACAAGAAATATAAAACCTCCGTTTAACTATCGAAACCGGGCATCTGCCGAGCCCCCCACCCTTAAACACCACTCGAATCAGACTGACTAGGGAGTACCGAGTCCCGGTTGGACACCAATTTCCCAAATAGACCTAGTCCAGGTTTATCTACGGGCTGATTGTTCCGTCGGGCATTATTGAGTCAATGGTGTTCATGTCCGTATGTGAGACAAGTTTGACGACAACGGGTTTGGTGCGTATTTGGTACTAGTTCTCGGCGAGCCAAATAAACTTACGCGGCCGATCTGGTCTTGGATGACCATTGCCCGCGACTAAGAAAGCATCAAACGGGTGGTTCGAAGAAGGGTATTATTCGAACTATGGAAAAGTCAAAGTTTCTTCTCGGATTTGTTTTCCTACTCGTGGGCTGCGGTGGCGTTAAAGACAGCACACAAACGTTGGCCCCATCGGTCACTGATTCTTCTGCAACGGGTGTGGGCACAGATACAACTGCAGTAGGTATCGAGTATGGTCCGTTGGAAATTGAGTCGATGTGGGCTGCTCTAGTCGAAAAGGAGAATGCATTTTCCGCCTCGGATGTCTCTGTGATGCCGGACGCGTCCTACGCATTAATGGCTGCGCCACGACTTCGACTTTTTCGTTTTGATGGTCCAGCCTGGACAGACATCACAAGTGAAGTCAATCTGAATGAGCCGGATCATGAATTTGATTACGATATCCGCATAACTAGCGCTCGTGTCACAAACGATGACGCACTCGATTTCATTGTTAATTTCACTCCGGCGCCTTGGGACTGCGCTGACGTGCCGAATCAATGTCGAGATTATGGAGTAATCATTTCTGGACACGGCGGAAATTGGCGACCACTCAACTTCTTCGATCCATATGGTGACGGTGTTGAGTACAATGGCGTTCAGGGCGTGTATTTGAGTAATGGTGCGCTGTTGGGTGGTTGGTGGGGTTCACAGGGTCGCGGTACTTTGTTGTATTCATGGGTCAACGGATCCCAAAGACTCGAAGGAGTGGATGCAACTAAGGCTCAAATCAAGGGGATAGGAAGTCGATATTGCGCAGCGTTTAGATATAACGAAACCTTTCCAATAGTGCGTTGCGATAAGTCTCAAGGCGTTTCCTACGCTCAGCAGAGCCTCGTGAGTTTGGGGTACCTGTTTGAGGCAGATGGATATTTTGGAGATGATACTCAATTTTCAGTTCAATATTTTCAGCGAGCGAACAGCCTGCGAGCGACTGGACGTATTGATCTAGATACATGGAAGATTCTTATGGGTAATTCTCAACTCCCTGGCTATGACCTTAACAACGACGGTGTAGTAGGGCCAGATGAGTTGTCAGGTAATTGACGAGTTTCTCCATAATTTTGTCAATCAAGTTTGTTCCGTGCAGATTTTAGATTCGCCGAGTTGAGTATTGTTGTGTTGACTAACTCAGCATGAGTTATTGACTATTTTTGATGAGACCATCATTCCCGATTGCGCCTCTTTTGCTGTTTTAGTTGCGCTCAGAAAAATGCATTGAGTTTGCGGTTGGATCAATTGCAAATTTTGCGCCACGCTGCTTCAAGTTCAGATAGATCAAATCCAAGGTAAGGATCCCAGTCAAGTCCTGCCGCGTGTTCCAGATTCTCGCATCCAAAGTCAACGTCAGCGCCGCTTGTCCCGTAGAGGTCTTTTATAAATTTGTCTGCTTTGGTTTGACCCGAACATGACGAGGCGAACAAGGTGAGTATTGTCGCGCCGAGCACCAGCACGCGAGTTCCCATACCAGAACAGTACCTGAACGATCGCGGGTTCGTAGCGCTATCTTCGATCTACATTCGATCGTCTTCAGGTACTAATTCAAAGCAAGCCTGACGGAAGTAACTTGGTATGAATCTGGTACTAGTTCCTGGCGGGCAAATAAACTTATGCGACTTAGATGGTCTCAGACGGCAACTTTTCGCCCTATTCGATTCGTAGCGTCGTCTTGAATATTTTCCAACTTATGCTAGAAATAGATCTGCAAGTTTGAAGGGAGTGGGATCCTGTGAAGATAGGCAGAAATCTGGTCTTGCTAGTTCTACTGTTGTCTGGTTGTACGTCCGACAGCAGCACGGCATTGCCAACTGGCGGGAATGCAAACCTGGAAACGTCAAGTGTTGTAAACGCAGATTCAGGCACTACTTCAGTGAGTGAAAGCCAACCCACCCTTGCATTGAGTGACGCTGGATCTCGTTACCTGTCAATAGTGAATGGCCTCAATTGTATGATGCGAGAATCACAAGCATTTGAGAAACGCAACAGTTTGGGTGATGGAACGATTGATCCGACAATGATTTCAGAGGCACAAGTCATTTGGGCAAAACTTGCGTCTCTCAGAGAAGCGGCGATTCGAGAGTTCTTGGCCGAGAAATGGCCAGCCGAAGTATCAAATGAAATAAATCTCCTTGCGCGAGACTGGGCGACTATCGCAAGGTTCGAGGTCCTGCTTTCGTTGGCGTATGACGTCGGTGCCTATAACCAAATCATGGCTCAAAGCATCGCATTTAAGGCTTCGGGTAATCCTGGCTATGTGCGAGCCGTCTTGGGGATTGGGCCCGCTACAGAGACTGACCAGTGCTAACTACGTGATTTTTAGAATAGCCAAGATAGTAATTACAGAAATTGCACTTACAGTATTAATACTTCGGTAATTTCTATTTTGAGTGGGCTCAACATCTGCCTAATCGCAATTAGCCCAACCAAAAGCGTGTTCTCATAACCGATCCTTAACCTGACGGTTTAAGGGTGGATTGTTCCGTCTGGCATTGTCGCGCCAGTCAAGTCCGCGCCAGTCAAGTCCGCGCTAGACAGGTCCGCGCCCCTCAAGTCCGCGCCCCTCAAGTCCGCGACAGTCAAGTTCGCAGCGCGCAAGTTCGCGTTCATCAAGTTTGCGCCGAACAAGTTCGCGGCGCGCAAGTTCGCGTTCATCAAGTTCGCGTCAGACAAATCCGCGTTCATCAAGTTTGCGCCGAACAAGTCCGCGCCACTCTCAATCGTGTAGCCGTTCACTATCAAGACCGTCGGCGCAAGGCTCACAGTCTCCGCTGTAGGGCTTGTTGTCCCTTGGCTACAGCCCGATACCAGAACTAAAAGTAGTGACACCCAACGAAGCCGCATATGGCACAGTACCACCCCATTTTTTCCATAGCGCCCACCCACCCTTAAACATCACTCGAAACGGACTGACTAGGGAGGGCCGAAACCGCCCTCAACAAAGATTTGCTAAATAGACCTAGTCCAGGTTTATCTACGGGTGGATTGTGCCGTCGGGCATTATTGAGTCAATGGTGTTTATGTACGTATGTGAGACAAGTTTGACGACAACCGTTTGGTACGAATTTGGTACTAGTTCTCGGCGAGCCAAATGAACTCTCGCGGCCGATCTGGTCTTGAATGATCACTGCCCGCGACTAAAAAGCATCAAACGGGTGGTTCGAAGAAGGGTATTATTCGAACTATGAAAAAGTCAAAGTTTCTTTTCGGATTTGTTTTTCTACTCGTGGGTTGTAGTGGCGTTAAAGATAGTGCGCAATCCGTAGTGTCACCGGTCATTGATTCTTCTGCAACGAGTGAGGGTATAGATACGAGCACTTCGAACCCGGCGATCCAGGGAAATTTGGTGATCACCCCACAATTCGAGACTGCCAGCCGTTTTAGCGAGGGTCTCGCAGCAGTTGGTGTTGGAGGCCAATGGGGTTTTATTGATAAATCCGGGAAAATGGTGATCAACCCACAATTCGATAGCGTCTACGGTTTTAGCGAGGGTCTCGCAGCAGTTGATGTTGGCGGCCGCCAATCGGGTTTTATTGATAGATCCGGGAAAATGGTGATCAACCCACAATTCGATTTCGCCTACAGTTTTAGCGAGGGTCTCGCAGCAGTTCAGGTTGGCGACCAAATGGGTTTTATTGATAAATCCGGGAAAATGGTGATCACCCCACAATTTGATAGCGCCCAACCTTTTAGCGATGGTCTCTCAGTAGTTCAGGTTGGCGGCCAATCGGGTTTTATTGATAAATCCGGGAAAATGGTGATCACCCCACAATTCGATTTCGCCTACAGTTTTAGAGGCGGTTTCGCAGCAGTTCAGGTTGGCGGCCAATCGGGTTTTATTGATAAATCCGGGAAAATGGTGATCACCCCACAATTCGGTGACGCCTACAGTTTTAGCGGTGGTCTCGCAGCAGTTGTTGTTGGAGGCCGATTTGGGTTTATTGATAAATCCGGGAAAATGGTGATCACCCCACAATTCGTTGACGCCTTCAGTTTTAGCGAGGGTCTCGCAGCAGTTCGGGTTCGGGTTGGTGATCGGATCGGTTTTATAGATAGATCAGGAAACATGGTGATCACCCCACAGTTCGAAAGCATCTACCCTTTTAGCGAGGGTCTCGCAGCAGTTCTGGTTGGTGACAAGTGGGGATATATTTCAAAGTAACGGCGCGCTCAAATTTCAAGTGCAACTTTCTCGGGAGGAGAATGTTGGATGAGAAAAAACGATAAGTGGTTGGGTGTTGAGGAGCGGGTAATGATCCAACTCGCGCAAGCGGGAGCCGTTGACGATTCGTGACTCCAACAGTAAGTAGACATCAACGAGCATGAATCGGTTCGTGTTTTGCATCAGGTCCGGGTCGGTAGTTGGGTACCCATGACAACGGTATGACATTGCCACAGGGTTCTGTCCTGTGGTGTCCAGGGTGTGCTACCGGCCCATTGTGCCGTCAGGCATTATCGCGCCCCACAAGGTCGCGGTAGACAAATCCGCGCCACGCAAGTACGCGCCGAACAAGTTCGCGGTAGACAAGTTCGCGTTATCCAAGTTCGCGTAAGACAAGTCTGCGCCTGACAAGTCTGCGCCTGACAAGTCCGCGCCTGACAAGTCCGCGCCTGACAAGTCCGCGCCTGACAAGTCCGCGCCTGACAAGTCCGCACCACTTTCAATCGTGTAGCCGTTCACTATCAAGACCGTCGTTGTAGGGCTCGTTGTCCCTTGACTACAGCCCGATGCCAGAACCAAAAGTAGTAACACCCAACGAAGCCGCATACGGCAAACCGTACTACGTTCCCACTACGGGTGGATTGTGCCGCCAGGCATCGTCGCGCTTTGGGTTCGGTCCCGCATCGCCTTCAATGGAACTGCCATGACAGCAGCCTCCCTGCGGCACTCCAGCCAGATTATTGACACTGCATCAAACCCGGTGCGACTCAGTCAATGGTCCTTGTTCTCCTCGTACTGTTATCGACCTAAAGTTTTTTAGCCTGGAATCTCTGTAATTCAACTATCCGCGTGGGAAGGGCGCTTGCGAGCATTGGATAGACATTACGGCCAGGGCAGACCGTTGCTGACATATCGCGGTGACCTGAAATTGGTCTGGCTACCACGGTCGTGCCGATCTTCCATTTATTTGAACCCCTCGAAACGAAACTCACAGTTTTCTTCTGATCAACCGAGACTTTGTACCTACCGGCAAGCCACGCCAAAACCGCTGCGCAACTTTCCATCATCGGTTGTGTTGGTTGATTTATGTCGAAGTTGCCCAAGAGGCAGACAAGTTGAGCAAAACCCTGACTCCCACCGGTTGCGTCCGACATCACTGGGCCAGTCAAACTACCTTGTCGACCTTCCCATACTCCACCAAATCGATCTACGAAAAAGTTGTAGCACACATCCGACCAGCCCTTGGCGGCCGAAGTATGGAACGAATAGACCTGTTGGATTTTAGAAGGGACGGCCGAGGCGACGTATTTGGTTGCTCCAGCCGTGTGGTGTACAAGTAGAAACTTGACGGAGGTCTCCGGTAGCAGCGGGCCTTTTGGTAAGAGCCTGGAACCCCAGGCTGTTCGCGGATAAATACTGAGGCCAGGTGCTACCAATATTGGCTTAATTGGAGTTTCTACAGAGGGATTTCCGAATGCTGTTAGTCCAATCACCGCGGGTATTAAGGCCGCTCCTTTCGCGAGAAACTCTCGTCGCCCGTGTTCGTTACAGTCGGATTCACACATGGCAGTCGGTTAATCCGTTGGCCCATAACGTACGTTGCGATCAGATTTATAATCTGTTAATGGCGCGATATAGCACTGTGACTTTTTGGTCAAACCGAGCGATAGACATTTTTCTTGGGCCGAAAGCAGATCACTGTATGGCCCGAAGAAAACAGCGTAAATAGGTTGACCGGCGAACTTTCCGGTAGTAAAGAATGGGTTGAGAGACGCACACGTTATGTCGTCACGCAGGTACTGGGCGCCGTCAAATTTCATTAAACCTGCAATTACGTGATCGGCCGCCGCACTCATTACAAAGGTTATGAAACTTCCATCACATGCTGGTTGCGCCATTTCGTAGCCAGAAATCCAAAGATCCTGGCTTGCGATTCCGCTTGATGAGACAGTATTGAGAGGTTGCGGAAATGACGGGTGGATTGTACCGTCAGGCATTGTTGCGCCAGTCAGGTTCGCGCCAGTCAGGTTCGCGCCAGTCAGGTTCGCGCCAGTCAGGTTCGCGCCAGTCAAGTTCGCGCCAGTCAAGTTCGTGAAATACAAGGCTCCGTCAGTCGAGGTTCCGCTAGACAAGTTCGCGCCACTCAAGTCCGCGTCCCTCAAGTCCGCGTCCCTCAAGTCCGCGTCCCTCAAGTCCGCGTCCCTCAAGTTCGCACCAGTCAAGTTCGCGCCCCTCAAGTTCGCACTTGGTGCCAAGTCCGCGCGCTCCAAGTTCGCGCCAGACAAGTTCGCGCCAGACAAGTTCGCGGACTCCAAGTTCGCGCCAGTCAAGTTCGCGCCACTCAAGTTCGCGCCAGACAAGTCCACGCCGAACAATTTCGCACCAGACAAGTTCGCGTCAGTCAAGTTCGCGTCAGTCAAGTTCAAGTTCGCGTCATTCAATTCCATGAATTTCAAGTTCGCTAATATCAAGTCCGCGCCAGTCAAGTTCGCGCCAGTCAAGTTCGCGCCGAACAATTTCGCGCCACTCAAGTTCGCGCCACTCAAGTTCGCGCCAGTCAAGTCCACGGATATCAAGTCCGCGCCACTCAAGTTCGCGCCACTCAAGTTCGCGCCACTCAAGTTCGCGCCACTCAAGTTCGCGCCCTGCAAGTCCGCGCCCTGCAAGTCCGCGCCCTGCAAGTCCGCGCCCTGCAAGTCCGCGCGAGCCTCAATCGTGTAGCCGTTCACTTGACTTGCCACTTGACCACAACCCATTACCAGAACCAAAAGTAGTAACACCCAACGAAGCCGCATACGGCAAACCGTACTACGTTCCCACTACGGGTGGATTGTGCCGCCAGGCATCGTCGCGCTTTGGGTTCGGTCCCGCATCGCCTTCAATGGAACTGCCATGACAGCAGCCTCCCTGCGGCACTCCAGCCAGATTATTGACACTGCATCAAACCCGGTGCGACTCAGTCAAGGTTCTGACTGATGTATGGTTTGGTTATGCGCAAGTTTGTGGTGTTGTTGGTGTTATTGGTTTCGTGTGGCGGTTCTGGAACAAAAGATGAGCGTGTTGTCGTCGATCGCTTCT
>Ga0335396_10007058_pt1 | contig 10902 bp, 9 predicted proteins | sample FRY02_FD_205743 | JGI IMG/M metagenome (GOLD analysis project Ga0335396, IMG submission 205743) | Freshwater microbial communities from Lake Fryxell liftoff mats and glacier meltwater in Antarctica - FRY-02 (spades assembly) (version 2) | ecosystem: Environmental > Aquatic > Freshwater > Ice >... | reverse complement strand
GCACCTGGGAGACTTTTTCAATGGTGACACTGATGCCGCACCCGCTGGCTTTCGTGTTTAAAAAGGAATTGCTGTATGTGCCGTTTTTTGGCTGGGCCATGGCGCGCATGGACATGATCCACATTGACCGCAGCCGGCGTTCGCAGGCTTTCAACAAGGTTGTGGTGCAAGGCAAGCGCCTGATGGCCCGAGGCACCTGGGTCATCATGTTCCCCGAGGGCACGCGCATCCCGCGCGGGCAAAAAGGTGTTTATAAAAGCGGTGGTACGCGTCTGGCGATTGAAACTGGTGCGCCAGTGATCCCGGTTGCCGTCACCTCGGCCAAATGCTGGCCGCGCAAGGCCTTTATCAAAACGCCGGGCATTGTTGACTTTTCAATTGGCAAGCCGATCAGCAGCGTTGGCAGAAAACCCGATGAGCTGATGCGCGAAGTCGAAGCCTGGATTGAAGCCGAGATGCACAGGCTTGACCCCGAGGCTTACACGGCAACTAAAGCGCAAACCTTGAAACAGGCATGATGCAGAAATGATGAACAAACTGCTTCAGTTCACGCTGGATTTGTTCGACAGCTCACCTGTAGCGGCCCAAAAGCCGCCGCTCACCTTCCGTCATCCACGCGCCGCGCGCGAAGTTCTGCTCGATGGCATTGCGGTGGCCTACCAGTTCAAACGTGGCAAACGCCGCAGCATAGGCTTTGCAGTCGGCGCAGAAGGCTTGACCGTCAGCGCGCCCAAGTGGGTGCCGCTGTATGAAATTGACAAAGCGGTGGTTGAAAAATCTGGCTGGATCATCAACAAGCTGCAAGAAACGCGCGACCGTCATGCGCGGCTTGAGTCTGCCCGCATCGACTGGCGTGATGGCACCATACTGCCATTTTTAGGCGAGCAGGTCATCGTCGTGCTGGACCCGCGCCATGCGTTTGGCGGCATCGGGGCTGAACTGAAAAGCAGTGACGCAGATACTTTGTCAGGCTTGCCAGGCATAACGCACCTGACCTTGCAGGTGGGCTTGCCACACATGGCTACGCCCGAGCAAATTCGTGACGCGGTGCAGGCCTGGTTGATGCGGCAGGCCAAGCGGATTTTTACCGAACGTCTCAATCATTTCGCGCCCACACTCGGTGTGCAGTGGCGCAAGCTAAGTCTGTCCAGCGCCGGTACGCGCTGGGGCAGCGCCAGTGCTGACGGCTCGATTCGGCTCAACTGGCGGCTGATTCACTTCAAACAGTCGGTGATTGACTACGTGGTGGTGCATGAACTCAGCCACCTGCGGGTGATGGACCACAGTCCGCGCTTTTGGGACACGGTGCGCGCCGTGGTGCCTGATTACGCCGAGCTGCGCGGCCAGCTGAAGGACGAAGGCGTACCGCGTTGGTAATTGCTTTGTAGCGCTTCTTATCCTGAACCCATTATTCAATCACCATGGCCACTACGTACAGCATCAGCGATCTGGCAAAAGAGTTTGACCTGACCACGCGGGCCATGCGGTTTTATGAAGACATGGGCCTGCTGCAACCACTGCGCGCAGGCCCGGGCGGGCGCAACCGCGTGTACACCAACCGGGACCGCACACGCCTCAAGCTCACGCTGCGTGCCAAGCGGCTTGGCCTGTCGCTGGTCGAGGCCAAGGAAATCATCGATTCCTACGACAGCCCGCGCGACACCGCACCGCAGTTGCGCAAATTTCTTTCCATACTGTCCGACCACCGCAAAAAGCTTGAATCGCAATTGGTGGACTTGCAGGCCAATCTGGACGAGATACGTACGCATGAAAAAGAGGCCAGGACACTTCTGGACAAGACTGAAAAGCCAAAGCCCAAAACGTCAAAACCTATTAAACATTGAAGCACACCACCATGAACATGCCCGGCCTCGACTTTCAATTGGGTGAAGACATCAACGCCCTGCGCGACACGGTGCGCGAATTTGCACAAGCTGAAATCGCGCCGCGTGCGGCAGATGTCGACCGCAACGACCAGTTTCCGATGGACTTGTGGCAAAAAATGGGCGCGCTCGGCGTGCTGGGTATCACGGTTGGCGAAGAGTATGGCGGTGCAGGTATGGGTTACCTGGCCCACATGATTGCGATGGAAGAAATCAGCCGTGCCAGTGCATCGGTGGGTCTGTCTTACGGCGCGCACAGCAACCTGTGCGTGAATCAGATCAAACGCAACGGCACGCCAGAGCAGCGGCAAAAATACCTGCCCAAACTTATCACCGGCGAGCATGTGGGCGCGCTGGCCATGAGCGAGGCGGGCGCGGGCAGCGATGTGATTTCCATGAAGCTCAAGGCGGAGCATCATGACGGTACAGGAGGTGGCTATTACCTGCTCAACGGCAGCAAGATGTGGATCACCAACGGCCCGGACGCGGACACCTTGGTCGTGTATGCCAAAACTGAACCCGAGCTCGAAAATGGCCCCCACGCTTCGCTGCTCCCCGAGGGGGCTGTTTTGCCTTGGGGCGGCCCGGCGGCAAAACGCGGCGCGAATCACATCACGGCCTTCATTGTTGAAAAAGGCATGAAGGGCTTTTCAGTTGCGCAAAAGCTCGACAAGCTCGGTATGCGCGGCAGTCATACAGGTGAGCTGGTGTTCAGTAATGTTGAAGTGCCTGCGCAAAATATTCTGGGTGGCCTGAACACCGGAGCAAAAGTATTGATGAGCGGTCTTGATTACGAGCGCGCCGTGCTCACAGGCGGGCCGCTGGGCATCATGCAGTCAGTGATGGACAACGTCATCCCCTACATCCATGACCGCAAGCAGTTTGGCCAGAGCATTGGCGAGTTTCAGTTGATTCAGGGCAAGGTGGCAGACATGTACACCGTGCTGCAGGCGGGGCGCTCGTTTGCCTATACGGTGGCCAAAAACCTCGACATGCTGGGTATAGAGCATGTGCGGCAGGTGCGCAAAGACTGCGCCTCGGTCATTTTATGGTGCGCCGAAAAAGCCACCTGGATGGCGGGTGAGGGCGTGCAAATTTTTGGCGGCAATGGCTACATCAACGACTACCCGCTGGGCCGGTTGTGGCGCGATGCCAAGCTCTATGAAATTGGCGCTGGTACGAGTGAAATTCGCCGCATGTTGATCGGACGCGAGCTGTTCTCCGAAACCTGCTGATTCCAATCCGCATTAAAAACGATAACTTCGTTGCTTCGCTTTGCCGTGCTACAGCACTGTCAGCAGCTTCGCGCCTTGTTCTCCTTTCTAATGCGAATTGGAATGAAACCTTGCGGGAAAGACCTGCGTACCTGTCGCGAGACGAAAGGCGATGCGCTGTCCTCAACTGATTAGAACAAACGTAATTCGGTAAGATTGCCCAATGACCTCCTCCATTAAAGACCTCTTCACCCACAACCGCGCTTGGGCCGCGCAAATGGAGCTCGAAAAACCTGGCTTTTTTACCAGCCTGGTCAAGCAGCAAACGCCCAAGTACATGTGGATTGGCTGCTCCGACAGCCGCGTGCCGGCCAACCAAATCACCGGGCTGGAGCCGGGCGAGGTGTTTGTGCATCGCAACGTGGCCAATATCGTGGTGCATTCCGACCTCAACGCGCTGTCAGCCATCCAGTTCGCGGTCGAGCGGCTCAAGGTCAAAGACATCATGGTGGTCGGCCACTACGGTTGCTCCGGCGTGCAGGCCGCGCTTGAAGGTGCCCGTATCGGCCTGGCCGACAACTGGATACGCCACATCCAGGACGTGCGGCACCGCCACCGTCAGATGCTCGATAGTCTGCCCGACGCTGTGCGTGCCAACGCGCTGTGCGACATCAACGTGATCGAGCAGGTCGTGAATGTTTCCGTGAGCACCGTGATGGTCGATGCCTGGGCGCGCGGGCAAGACGTGACCGTACATGGTTGGGCTTTTGGTGTGCATGACGGCTTGTTGCAAGACTTGCAAATGTCGGTTGGCAAACCAGCGACGATGGATGGCTTGTACCGCAAGGCGATTGACCGTGTATGGGACATCTGGGCCAAGAAGACCGAGGTTTGAGGCTGTTCCCTCAGCGCCTTGATTCAACCTTGGCCTACGACATCGCCAAAGCCATGATGGATGGCTTTAACCGGTCTAGGCTGACTTTCGAAACTCGGCTGGTGAGGTGTGCGCCCAGGTGTGGAAAGCCCGAATAAAACTCTTCTCATTCCGAAACCCCGAGCTAGCCGCTACCTGCTTGATCGGCTTGGTCGTCCGCAGCAACAAATCCTTCGCGCGCTCAAATCGTACTTCGTCCTTGAGCTGCTGTAGCGACGCGCCTTCTTCTTGAAGCTGGCGGTGCAGTGAACGCGGCGACATGTTCAACGCTGCTGCCAATGTCTCCGCGTTGTGTGAAGCGACCGCAGGGTTGCCAAGGGCCTGCCGCACCTGCTGCACCAACATCCTGTCGCGTCGGTACTGCAACACCGTGAGCGGCAGGGCGCGTTGCAGCATGTGGGTCAGCGCTTTTTCATCACGCCGCAGCGGCAAGGCCAGGTAACGCGCATCAAACCTGATCTCGGCTTGCGCAGCGTCAAACCGCAATGCACCAGGGAACATGTGCTGGTAGGCGTAGGCATGTGGCGGTGCTTCAAACGGGAAGCGAGCACCTTGCAGTGGAATGCGTGAGGCTATGTACCAGCAGGCCAGGCCGTGAATGTTGCGCAGCACATGCATCAGACAAAAGTTGCGCGCTGCTTTCAGGTCAAGATGCTCGTCAACGGCGATGCAGGCGCTGTCGTCGCTGGTCGTCAGCTTTAGCTCGATGTCGCTGGTCAGCAGTGCGTGGTGGCGACACCAGCGCTTGAGTGCTACACCCAGGTTGGGCGAGCTGATGGATGCGCGCGCCAGCATGCCGTAGCTGCCCCAGGGCAGGCGGCGCGTGAAAGCGCCCAGCCCTTCGTCGTCCAACTCCTGCATGGCGGTACCGGAAAGCACCTCCATCTGCCGGGCGGTTATCCGGCCGTCTTCTTTTTCAAGTTGTAATGGCGTGATCTGTGCCAAGCGCAAGGCTGCTTCTGGGCTGATATCGTGCTGCCTGTAAGCCGCCACAATGCTTCTGGCAAAGGCCATGGGTGTGGCAGCTGGCGATGAGCGGGTGTGGTTTGGCAGTTTGACGTTATGCATGGCTCAAGTTTGCTGCAATATGGCACGATTTGCAACCTGATTGACTGCACGGGTAGGGCGGGTTTTCCTTAAGCTTGCGGTTTGGCACCGGTTTGACGTTATGGTGTGGCCTGCACCCTTGGCCATTCATTGACGAATGACGTGCCGCTTTGAAATGAGGAAACCGATGCCCGCTCTGGAGACAAAACTCAACGCCCGCTCTGCCGACTTCCAGGCCAACGCCGCTGCGATGCGTGCGCTGGTGGATGACCTGGCCGAGAGGGTTGCCAAATCAGCTGCAGGTGGTGGCGATGCAGCGCGTGCCAAGCACATCAAGCGTGGCAAGCCGCTGCCGCGCGACCGGGTGCAAATGCTGCTCGACCCTGGCACACCTTTTCTTGAGCTTTCGCCGCTGGCCGGCTACGCGATGTACCCCGACCGTGACGGCACTGACAGCGCGCCGTGCGCGGGCATCATCACCGGCATTGGCCGCGTTAACGGCATCGACTGCATGGTGGTGTGCAACGACGCGACGGTCAAGGGCGGCACCTATTACCCCATGACGGTCAAAAAGCATCTGCGCGCGCAGGAGATCGCGCAGCAGAACAACCTGCCGTGTGTGTACCTGGTCGATTCGGGCGGTGCTAATTTGCCCAACCAGGACGACGTGTTCCCTGATCGCGACCACTTTGGCCGCATCTTTTACAACCAGGCGCAGATGAGTTCGCTGGGTATCGCGCAGATCGCCGTGGTGATGGGCAGTTGCACGGCTGGTGGCGCCTACGTGCCGGCCATGAGTGACGAGACCATCATCGTCAAGAACCAAGGCACGATTTTTCTCGGTGGCCCGCCGCTGGTGAAAGCGGCGATTGGCGAAATCGTTTCAGCCGAAGACCTGGGCGGCGGTGACGTGCACACGCGGCTGTCAGGCGTGGCCGACCACTTGGCGCAAAACGATGCACACGCGTTGGCGCTGGCCCGCCAGACCGTTGGCAGCCTGAACCGTCAGAAGAACGTGCAGCAGGTGCTGCGTACCCCCGAGCCGCCGCTGCACAGCCCCGAAGAGCTGTACGGCGTGATCCCGGTTGACACGCGCAAGCCCTATGACGTGCATGAAGTCATTACCCGCATCGTCGATGGCAGCGAGTTTCATGAGTTCAAGGCGCGCTACGGCACCACGCTGGTCTGTGGTTTTGCGCACATCGAGGGCATGCCGGTCGGCATCATTGCCAACAACGGAATTTTGTTTTCAGAAAGCGCACAAAAGGGCGCGCACTTCATCGAGCTGTGCTGCCAGCGCAAAGTGCCGCTGATCTTTTTACAGAACATCACCGGCTTCATGGTTGGCCGCAAGTACGAGAGCGAAGGCATTGCCCGTCACGGTGCCAAGCTGGTCACGGCAGTGGCCACGGCTAGTGTTCCGAAGTTCACCGTCATCATTGGTGGCAGCTACGGCGCGGGCAACTACGGCATGTGCGGCCGGGCGTTTTCGCCGCGCTTCTTATGGATGTGGCCGAATGCGCGTATCTGCGTGATGGGTGGCGAGCAGGCATCGAGCGTGCTGGCCAGCGTCAAGCGCGACGGCATTGAGGCACGCGGCGACAGTTGGAGCTTTGAGGAAGAGGCCGCCTTCAAGCAGCCGATACTGGACCAGTTTGCCCATCAATCGCACCCCTATTACTCAAGCGCTCGCATCTGGGACGACGGTGTGATTGACCCGGCTGATACGCGGCGCGTGCTGGCGCTGGGTTTGTCGGCCACCTTGAATCAGCCGATTGGTGAGCCGAGGTTCGGCGTGTTCCGCATGTAAGCGCCACACAGTAACTACAAACAAACAGACGGACGGACAGATATATATGGACAACATCTTCATCACCCCCGAACACGAACTGCTGCGCGAGCAGATTGCACGCTTTATCGCCCGTGAGGTCGAGCCCTTTGCCGCCCAGTGGGAAGACGACGGTTGCGTGCCACGCGACGTGCTGCGCCGCATGGGCGAGGCGGGGTTTTTTGGCCTGATGTATGGCAGCGAGCACGGCGGCAGTGAGGCCGATGCACTGACCAACCTGGTGTTTGCCGAGGCGCTGTCGCAGTCCACCTTTGGCGGCTTCATCATCACGGTGCTGGTGCACACCGACATGGCCAGCCCACATCTCTTTCACGCTGGCAACGCAGCGCAAAAAGCGCGCTATATGCCGGGAGTCATTTCTGGCGAGACCATTACCGCCATCGGTATTAGTGAGCCTGGTGCCGGGTCAGACGTGGCAGGCATACGCACCACAGCCAAATTGGAAAAGGGAGGCGATGGCGAGGAATGGGTCATCAACGGCACCAAGATGTTCATCACCAACGGTGTACATGCCAGTCTGTACTTTGTGGCGGCCAAGACCGGACCGGGCAAGCGCGATATGTCGATGTTCATCGTCGAAAAAGGCACGCCCGGCTTCACCGTGGGCCGCGCACTGAAAAAAACCGGCTGGCTGTCGTCCGACACGGCCGAGCTGATTTTTGACAACGTGCGCATACCGGCCGGCAACCTGTTGGGAGAAGAAAACAAGGGCTTTTATTCAGTCATGAAAAACTTCCAGACCGAGCGCATTGCACTGGCCGCGATGGCAGTGGGCCACTGCACCCGCGCACTGGAAATGACACTCGACTACGTGCGCCAGCGTCAGGCCTTTGGCGCAACCTTGTGGGACAAGCAGACCATTCGCCACCGCATCGCCATGCTGGATGCCAAGACCAGAGCCGCGCGCCAGTTCATGTACCACTGCGCCTGGGCCGTCACGCAAAACCACGACATCGTGCAAGAGGTGTCCATGCTCAAGGCGCTGACGGGCGAGCTGGTCAATGAGGTGCTGCTGACCTGCCAGCAGTTCCACGGTGGTATGGGCTTTATGCGCGAGACAGCGATTGAACGGCTGTGGCGCGATGCGAGCGTGCTGGGCATAGGTGGCGGCGCTACAGAGGTGATGCTGGAAGAAGTGGCCAAGAGGTATTGATATGACGCATTTGAATATCCATGTAGCGGGCGCTGTTGCCACCGTCACGCTGAATCGCCCCGATGTGCGCAATGCCTTTGACGACGAAGTCATTCTTGAAGTCACGGCGGCATTCAAGGACTTGGGCGCGCGGGCAGACGTCCGCTGCATCGTGCTAGCCGCCAACGGCACCGCCTTTTGTGCAGGCGCCGACCTGAACTGGATGCGCAGCATGGCCGACTACACGCGCGAGCAGAACCTGGAAGACGCTGGCCACCTGGCCGAAATGATGCGCACGGTTTATGCATGTCCCAAGCCAACGATTGCACGCATACAGGGTGATGTGTATGCGGGCGGTACCGGGCTGGTGGCGGTCTGCGACATCGCTGTTTCGGTTGACTCCGCGCACTATTGCCTGAGCGAAGTCAAGCTGGGTTTGCTGCCCTCAACCATCAGCCCGTATGTGATCCGCGCCATGGGTGCGCGTGCGGCGCATCGTTATTTTTTGACAGCAGAGCGCTTCAGTGCGGCAGAGGCCTTGCGTATTGGTTTTGTGCATGAGGTGGTCACTTCCGATGCGCTTGATGCCAAGGTAGCAGAGCTTGCACAGACACTAGTCAAAGCTGGCCCGGCTGCAGTGAAGGCCTGCAAAAAGCTGGTGCAGGACGTGGCGGGCCATGACATCACGCCGGAACTGGTGGCGATGACGGTCGCAAGTATTGCCGGTGTGCGGGTGAGCCCCGAGGGGCGCGAGGGTCTGGAGTCATTCCTCAACAAGCGCAAACCGAACTGGTCGATCTGATGCAGTCGCCCGAACCGTTCTTCACCCTGAGTTCGTCTTTTTCAAAGACCACCCCGCATGTTTAAAAAAATTCTTATTGCTAATCGTGGCGAGATAGCGTGCCGCGTTGCTGTGACTGCAAAACGCATGGCCATCAAGACCGTCGCAGTTTACTCCGATGCCGATGCCAACGCCAAGCATGTAGGCGTTTGTGATGAGGCTATCCACATTGGCGGTAGTGCCCCCAAAGACAGCTACCTGCGTTGGGAGCGCATCATTGAAGCGGCCAAAGCCACGGGCGCGGAAGCGATTCACCCCGGCTACGGTTTTTTAAGCGAGAACGAAGAGTTTGCGCGGGCCTGTGCCGATGCGGGCCTGGTGTTCATTGGCCCGCCACCATCAGCCATCAAGGCCATGGGCCTGAAAGCCGAGTCCAAACAGCTGATGGAAAAAGCCGGTGTGCCGCTGGTGCCCGGTTACCACGGCAGCGACCAGAACCCGGAGCTGCTGAAAAAAGAGGCTGACCGTATTGGCTACCCGGTTCTCATCAAGGCCAGCGCGGGCGGCGGCGGCAAGGGCATGCGCGCGGTTGAAAAATCCGAAGACTTTGCGGCCGCGCTGGAGTCGTGCAAGCGGGAAGCTATCAGTAGCTTTGGCGACGATGCCATGCTGGTTGAAAAATACGCGCAGCGTCCGCGCCATATCGAGATACAGGTGTTTGGCGACACGCACGGCAATTACGTGTATTTGTTTGAGCGTGACTGCTCGGTGCAGCGTCGCCACCAGAAGGTGCTGGAAGAAGCACCTGCACCCGGCATGACGGAAGCCATGCGCAAGGAAATGGGCGAGGCTGCGGTGGCTGCTGCACGCGCCGTGAAGTACGTGGGCGCAGGAACAGTTGAATTCATCGTTGAACAGCGGCCTGATGGCACGATGAAGTTTTACTTTATGGAGATGAATACAAGATTGCAGGTGGAGCATCCGGTGACGGAGGCGATTACGGGTCTTGACCTGGTCGAATGGCAATTGCTGGTAGCCGCAGGCGGTAAGCTACCGCTGGCACAAAGCCAGCTTGCTATCAACGGCCACGCGATTGAGGCGCGTATCTGCGCCGAAACGCCAGACAAAAATTTCTTGCCCGCAACCGGAACGCTACACGTATACGACAAACCCGCCTGCACCAGTTTTGAGAGTGGCGATGTGCGTGTCGATGATGGCGTGCGGCAGGGCGATGCTATTTCGCCGTTTTACGATTCCATGGTGGCCAAGCTCATCGTGCACGGCAAAACGCGTGAAGAAGCGCTGGCCCGGTTGGACGAAGCGCTGGCGCAAACCCGCATCGTCGGCCTGAGTACCAATGTGCAGTTCTTGCGTTACGTGGTGCGCAGCCCGTCGTTTGCCAATGCCAACTTGGACACGGCCCTGATCCCGCGCGAAAGCGCCGTGCTGTTCAACCAGGAGCCGGTGGGTCTGGCGATGGCGGCAGCTGCAGCGGTGGCGCAAACCCTGCTGAGTGAGAAAGCATTGGAAGGCGTTGACCCCTTTAGCCGCCGCGATGGCTGGCGCTCGCACGGTGTGAACGTCCGCCGCTTTGAGTTCGAATTTCACGGCGAGCCCGCCAAGGCCGAGCTGACCTATCTGCATGACGGCGCTCTGAGTTTGAGCGTGGGCGACGCATCTGGCCTGCTGGTGTTCGTCAAAACCGCGCAGGGCACCGATGTGCAGTTTGCCGGCCAGCGCAGCAACGCAATGGTGTACCGTCAGGGCGAAGTGGCGCATGTGTTTGCGGCGGCGGGTGCAACGCAGATCACAGTGGTTGACATGCTGGCACATGCCGGCCAAGGCCCGACCGAAGGCGGCCGCTTGAGCGCACCCATGCCGGGCAAGATGGTGTCGTTTGGTGTGAAGGCCGGCGACAAGGTTGTTAAGGGCCAGCCGCTGGCAGTGATGGAAGCCATGAAGATGGAGCACACGATTGCAGCGCCCGCCGATGGCGTGGTTGAAGAGCTGCTGTATGCGCCCGGCGACCAGGTGGCCGAGGGTGCGGAACTGCTCAAGATAG
>Ga0335396_10007057_pt1 | contig 10903 bp, 7 predicted proteins | sample FRY02_FD_205743 | JGI IMG/M metagenome (GOLD analysis project Ga0335396, IMG submission 205743) | Freshwater microbial communities from Lake Fryxell liftoff mats and glacier meltwater in Antarctica - FRY-02 (spades assembly) (version 2) | ecosystem: Environmental > Aquatic > Freshwater > Ice >... | reverse complement strand
ATCGTCCTGATTTCAGAAATGCTAGACCCGGACAAGGGGGTACTACAGGAGGTGGAGCCCGCCCTGATTTTAGAAATAAACCTCGTACACCAGATGCTCCAAAAGCTGAACCTACAGATAAAGAAATTCAGGATCAGATCAAAGCAACCCTTGCACGTTTAAGCGGTGCGGGTAAATCAGGTAAATTTGCACAACGTGCAAAATTACGCCGTCAGAAGCGTGATGATGTTGCTCAAACTGCAGAAGATGCGGCATTAGAAGCAGAAATGCAATCCAAAACCATTAAGGTAACTGAGTTTGTCACTGCAAATGAGCTTGCTCTGATGCTCGATGTTCCTGTTACTCAGGTTATTTCAACCTGTATGAGTCTAGGAATGTTCGTATCAATCAATCAAAGACTTGATGCTGAAACTCTAACTATCGTAGCGGATGAGTTCGGTTATGAAGTTGAGTTTGTGAAACCTGAAGATGAAGAAATTGGTTGGCTTGAAGAATCCGACAGTCCTGAAGATCAATTACCAAGAGCTCCGATCGTAACCGTAATGGGTCACGTGGATCATGGTAAGACTTCATTACTTGACTTTGTTCGTAAGACCAATGTTATCGCAGGTGAAGCGGGGGGTATTACCCAGCACATTGGTGCTTATGAGGTAACCCTTGAAAATGATCGTAAAATAACTTTCTTGGATACTCCAGGGCACGAAGCCTTTACGGCCATGCGTGCAAGGGGTGCTAATGTTACAGATATTGCAATTATTGTTATTGCTGCTGATGATAGTGTGATGCCTCAAACTCGTGAAGCTATTAATCATGCACAAGCTGCAAATGTTCCAATTGTATTTGCGTTCAGTAAGGTTGATAAGCCAGGTGCGAATGCAGATAAGATTCGTGAGCAGCTTTCTGCTATGAACATCTTGGTTGAAGACTGGGGTGGAAAATATCAGAGTCAGGAAATTTCAGGTAAAACCGGTGTAGGTATTGATTTATTGCTCGAAAAGGTATTGCTTGAAGCAGATATGCTAGAATTAACAGCCAATCCGAACAAACGTGCTATAGGTACAGTTATTGAAGCTGCTTTGGATAAAGGTCGCGGAATTGTCACCACAGTTCTGATTCAAGCCGGAACATTAAGGGTTGGTGATGCGATACTTGCAGGTGGATACAGTGGAAAGGTAAAAGCATTACATAATGAACGCGGAGTTAAGTTAGACCATGCCGGTCCTTCTACACCTGTACAGGTTTTAGGTATGCAGGGCGCACCAACTTCAGGTGATAAGTTCAACGTAATGGAAAGTGAAGTTGAAGCCCGCCAAGTTGCAAATAAGAGATTACAGTTACAACGTGAGCAGGGATTACGTACTCAGAAACATATCACGCTTGATGAGATTGGACGTCGTTTAGCGATTGGAAACTTTAAAGAGCTGAATGTAATTGTTAAAGGTGACGTGGATGGTTCAATTGAGGCGTTATCCGATTCCTTGCTGAAACTCTCTACCGAGCAGATACAAGTGAATATTATACATAAATCAGTTGGACAGATATCCGAATCTGATGTATTGTTAGCCTCTGCTTCCGATGCGATCATCATTGGTTTCCAGGTTCGCCCTTCTGCTAGTGCACGTAAATTGGCTGAAGCAGAACAAATTGATATCCGCCTTTATTCGATTATTTACGATGCCATCAATGAGGTGAAAGCCGCAATGGAAGGTATGCTCGATCCTGAGTTTGAAGAGAAAATTACCTCAAACGTGGAAATTCGTGAGGTGTTTAAGATTACCAAAGTTGGTACAATTGCAGGTTGTATGGTGCTTGATGGAAAAATTACCAGAAACAGTAAGATTCGTATCATACGTGATGGTGTAGTTGCTTATACCGGTGAGCTGGCCTCACTGAAGCGTTTCAAAGATGATGTTAAAGAAGTAGCTACCGGTTACGAGTGTGGTTTAAATATTCAGAACTTTAATAATATTGAAGTTGGTGATATTGTTGAATCATACGAACAGGTAGAAGTGAAAAGAAAATTGTAATTTGAACAAATACTCTTGAAAGCGATCTATTTGATCGCTTTTTTTGTTTAATATGAATGGTGTTTAATCGCAATAAATCTAATAGTTGTGGGTTTAAGAAAGGAATTTAGAAGGTTTAGGACAAAGATAAAAATGAGGCTTTTTTCGAGCGATATTAAGCTGGAGTTAGGTCGGATTTCCGATTTTAAGCACTTTACAGTGGGTTATGCCCATGTGTTTGATAAACCTTTTAAGTTTCACCACGGACCAAGTTTTGCCGAGTCATACATTGAACTTTTCGAGACAGAAATTTATCGATTCAAACCTAGCGCCGGCTCAAGAACTATTCTTGATTGCGGTGCAAATATGGGCCTAAGTGTTTTATATTTTTCAATCAATTACCCTGATCATCACATCATTGCATTCGAGCCTGACCCTGATATTTTCGCGATCCTGAAAGAGAATGTGGAGACTTTTGGATTAAAAAATGTGACCCTTCATCAGAAAGCTGTCTGGACTCAAACTGAAACTTTGAATTTCTTTACCGATGGTGGAATGGGTGGTAGAGTAAATAATCAATACTCACGGCAGGAGCCTAAGCTTATTGAAGCCGTTCCTTTACTCGATTACCTAACTGAAGAGGTCGATTTTTTGAAAATTGATATTGAAGGTGCTGAGGATACCGTTTTGAAATATTGCGGCAAAAGTTTGCAGAATGCCAAGCATATTTTCTTCGAATACCACAACAACGTGAATTCAAAACAAACATTGCATGAACTTCTTGCACTAGTTGAAAGTTTAGGTTTCCATTATTACATTAAAGAATCAGCTACTAGAAAACGTCCATTTGTAGATAGTAGATTGTTTTGTGAAAGTTTTGATATGGCTATTAATGTGTTCTGCTACAAAGAAAAACAAGCCTGAACTAGTGTGAAAAGATTCTTCTAATTTTTCCTCCCCATAATTCTTTCAGACTGAAATTGAGTTTACTGAATCCGCTTTTTTTGTTAATGCTGAATAGTATAGTGCGATTTTTATAGATTAGCTTGGCCAGCCCGAATGAAATATATTCCATTTTGTTCTTTACGAATTCAATATAGAGTTTTTGTATAAATTCGGGATTTTTATTCTTTGGATAATCGAGACATGACTTAATCCAGCGCATTTTCCGGTCATATATCATCGCTGCACTGAGTGGATTTCTGTCTGTATTATCCCTCTTTCTTTTTAAAATATTTGTATCTGCTTTCTGATGCTGACGGTATTGGACCAAGCTTTCCTTTATGAAATCTATACTGCCCAGGTTTGTGGCGACGTATCCCATCCACCAATCATGAAAATAAGCATCCGGGAACGGTAGGAGCTCATCTCTTAGCTCTTTTTTCATTAATACCGAGTGTCCCGAAATACAGTTGAAGAAGAGAAAAGTCTCGGGTTGATTGCCACTGTACAAATTCATAATATCCGACATTTTTCTGTTCAATGATTGACCATTCTGGTCCACGAATTCGGAGTCGTGGTATATTAGTAAGTGATTGCCAATGGTATTAACCTGTTTTTCGATCTTTTCTAAATTCCAAATATCATCCTGATCTGATAATGCAATATAGTCGCCGCTGCAAAGTTGGAGTGCTTTTTCAAAATTTTTGATATAACCCAGGTTTTCTGGATTAACAAAAAGTTTTAGGAATGGGTACTTATCTGCATATTCCTCAAGAATTTTTAAGGTTTTATCTGTAGAACAATCGTCAACTGCAATCAACTCAATTGGAGAATAACTTTGATTAACAATGGAGTCTAATTGTTCTCTTAAGTATGCTTCCCCGTTATAGGTACATAAAGCTATAGAAACCAGTCCTTCATGCTTCATTTTTATTCGTTAAACGTTTGCATTTCGATGAGCCTTTTATAGGGGCCATCAGCTCGGATAAGTTTATTATGGGTACCCTGTTCTTGAATTTTTCCATTTTCCAGAACAATAATCAGATCAGCTTCCTGTATGGTACTCAGACGGTGGGCAATAACAATGGAAGTACGGTTTTTCATTAAATTTTTCAGGGCATTTTGAACTACCTTTTCGGATTCAGTATCCAGAGCCGAAGTAGCTTCATCAAGAAGAAGTATAGGTGGATTGGCAAGTACTGCTCTGGCAATGCAAATTCGTTGTTTTTGTCCTCCTGAAAGTTTCATCCCCCTATCGCCAATATTAGTCTGATAACCGTCAGAAGTATTTACTATGAACTCATGGGCGTTCGCTATTTTGGCTGCTTTCATTACTTCCTCTTGGGTAAAAGTTCTGCCAAAGGCGATATTATTGAAAATGGTATCATTAAAAAGTATGGATTCCTGATTCACTATCCCCATCAATGCTCTGACATCACGCATGCTGATATCTTTTATATTTATATTGTCAAGACAGATTTCACCATTTAAAGGATCCATAAATCGTGGTAAGAGATCCATGAGAGTGGTTTTTCCTCCTCCCGAAGGACCAACCAAAGCAACCGTACTACCTTTTGAAATTTTAAAATTGATATCTTTCAATACCTCTTTTTCTCCATAAGCGAAAGAGACATTTTTCAACTCAATACAATCATTAAATGAAGTTTTTGAAATTGGATTCGGATTGTCAGTAATATTTTCTGGAGCATCAAGTAACTGAAATACCCGCTCACCTGCCGAAATTCCCTGAGAGATATTCCCAAAAGCCTCGGATATGGCCTTTGCTGGATTAATTATTTGTGAAAATATGATGATATAGCCGATAAATTCAGCTCCCTGAAGATCCGAGCCCTCTTGAAGGATAAGTGTTCCACCGTAGAAAAGGAGCGCGGCTACAGTAATCACACCCATCATTTCTGAAACTGGTGCTGCTAGTAGCACCCTTCTTGCTAATCTCCTGTGGATTTTACTCGTCCACATATTTACAGCATTGAATTTATCTTGTATATAGTGCTCAGCATTAAAGGATTTAATGATTTTGACACCATTAAGTCCCTCATCAATACTCGAAACCAATACTCCTAAAGATTCCTGGGCGGCAGTTGCATGTTTCTTCAGCCTTTTGACAATCACAGAAATAAGTAGGCCCGAGACAGGGATGAGGATCAGTGCAAAAAATGTCAGTTTTGCAGATATTGTAAACAGGACAGCAAAATTGAGAATTATGGCGATCGGCTCGCGTAAAATAACTTGTATTGAGCGGATTATTGAGTCCTGAATGGTTACTACATCGGTCATGAATCTCGAAATCAGATCACCTTTGCGCTGACTGCTAAAATATTGGATATCAATATTAGTGAGTTTTTTGAAAATATTGTTCCTAATGCGGGTTACAATTATTAATCTGAAATTTTCAATTACTCTGGCCGATAAATATTTAAACAAATTACTCAGTATTACAGAAATGACAATGGCAATACTGACCATCTTTAAAGCTCCAACCTTGCCCGAAGTATTAATAATGCTCTGGAAATAATAATAAAACAAGTCCTTGAAATAGCGCAGACTTAAATCGAATTCGGGCAGCACTACTAGAGCTTGTGTTCCTGTCTTACCTGAAGAGTGATCGAATAAGAGCTCAAAAACAGGAATTAACAGGGTGAAATTGAGAAGTCCGAATACGATACCTAAAACTGACGTGAAAAAGAATGGAACCGCAAATTTCTGTACAGGAGCAGCAAAAGCAAAAAGTCGGAAAAAGGTTTTCATAAAAAGATTTCTATCACAAAGTTAATCATTTTGGAAGATGTCTAATTTCTTCTAGAAATGATAGTTTGTCCCTCAAGCATTTTATTCATTTTATTAATGACATCATCAATACACAATGTACTATTATGAGTGGTCATTAATTCCTTCATTTTTTTGCGTGAGTGAATTATCGGATAAAGATTTTTTAAAAACATGCCGAAACTTTTATAGTAGTAGAATTTTAAACCAATCCACATGAAAAGCAGATCAAGAAAAGTGATTTGCAGGAACCATAAAACTAATCTGTTTTTGTTTAAATGTATGGCATGAACAAAAAGCCTGTTTCTAAAGAAGATGGCTTTAACCCAGTTTCGGGTACGGTAATTTTTGGTTGTGGATGAATGGTCGTGAATACAATAGGATTTCGGATCATAATAACATTTCCAGCCTAAGCGCCATGCTCTTAATCCCAGTTCAAAGTCTTCACAATAAAATGGCGAAAAGATTTCATCAAATCCTCCAATTTCCTGTAATTTTTTGGTGTCAATTATGGCATTAGCACCTGATAAATAGGCGGTGGGTGTAAGAAAATTCTCATCTTCCAAACGGTAAAAATTATTAGCTTTAATTTTAAATCCGGAATATTTTAAAAACCGTGCAGTATCCTGTGTTTCACCATTTTGTGCTCCAATAATCTTACTCATTACACCAAAAGTGTCCGGAAGCTCAAAATACTTAAATTGACTTTTAAAAAAGTCTTTGTTTAACTCAATATCTGTATTTAATAATAAAACTAGGTCTTTCTCAGCTAAAGCAATTCCTTTATTACAGCTTACTGAAAAGCCCTGATTTTGGGAGCTGATAATCAAACGTATAAGCGGATAGTTTTCTTGGATGAATTCGATAGAACTATCCGTTGAACAATCATCTGTAATAATAATTTCAAAGTCTGTTTTGGCATTATTCAGTGCATCATAGACAGAAGGTAGGTTTCGCTCCAGCAGGTGTTTGCCGTTATAGTTTGGTATAACTACAGATATACTTTTTTGAGGCTTGGAAGTACTCGTCATTGAACAGTTTCGTAGTTTTTATATTCCCCGATTCTCCATTGCCACAGATCTTCAATTTTTTGTAAAACACGACGCCTCAGACTCATTTTCTTTTTCAATAGTGTTGGATCAATCTGAAACTTCCAGTTGCTGACCTCAATCCGTTTCTGCATAACTTGAGGGTGCGTGCCTTCAAATTTGATCAGACGGTCGGCATTGCCATAGTCAAATTCGTTATTTTCAGGGAGATTTTCCTGAATCCAGGAATCTTCATGATAAAATTTATTGAAATTGCGAACCTTATTTCCTAGGCCAGCAGGGGGCTGAACCCAGCCGTAATGATAAATATAGGCGTCTACGGGTTTAACCTTTATTTTTCTGCCATTTTTTCTAAAACCCTGGGCATCTCGGTAAGAATGAACCTGCGGATCAAATTTCAAAACTCTGACCTCATTTCTGTACCATCTTCTGGATGAAGCTATAAAATCATAAGATCCATAAAAATGCAGGTATTTAAATAATAGGCCTTCGACATTTTTCTTCTTTAAGTTTTCTGCCATAGCTTCTTTTATCACAGGAAGATAGTTTTCATGTACACATTCATCACCCTGGATATAAAATACCCAATCGGTATCTTTTGAAATTGCAGCATAAGCTTTGTCAGTTTCCTGTGCGAACGTTTTCCCACCCTCCCGTAGGCTTTCATCCCAAATCGTATGAATAATTTTTATTTTTGGAGAACCTATACCTTCAATAAGTTCTAATGTATTGTCGGCAGAATCTCCAACTGCAATTACAAATTCATCACAAATTGGCAAAATTGAAAGAATTGCTTGCACTACAGGGTAGTCATTATTAACGGCATTACGTATGAATGAAAAACCTGTAACTTTCATCTTTTTATTGTAATCGTATAGTCAAAAAGCCAAATGCAGGGACAACATTTATTTAATCATGTCGGATTCATCCTAGCTGAATGTTCGGTAAAGTTAATAAAAGTAGCCTCTTTTGTTTAATGTGCCAACATTGTAAAATGAAATTAAAACAACTTACTTTGTACCATGCAGCCAGTCAAGCTTAATAATTCCATTCTACTCAAAGACTATAGAAAATTAGCCAGAGAGTTAACCATTGTAGAAAATGATCTAAATGGTGCTGAGGAATTATTAAGGGGACTTAGACCATCTAATACACCCGTCATTGGTATTACTGGTCCGCCCGGTGCTGGTAAAAGTACACTGGTTAATGCAATGATTAATCAATTAAGTGCTGATGGTAAGCAAATTGCAATTCTTGCCATAGATCCAACATCTCCCTTTAATCTGGGCTCTCTTCTCGGCGATCGAGTTAGAATGGCAGAGCAGTTTAATAAGCCAAATGTTTATATCCGTTCATTAGCAACCAGGGGCTCACTAGGAGGATTATCAGGTAAAACGATTGAAATGTGCGATGTTCTTAAAGCTGCCGGTTTTGATTATATTTTGATTGAAACGGTTGGAGTTGGTCAGTCGGAAGTTGAAATTGCAGGACTTGCAGATGTTAGTATTGTGGTGCTGGTTCCGGAGTCCGGTGATGAGATTCAGAACATGAAATCAGGATTAATGGAGATTGCCGATATATTCGTTGTTAATAAGTCTGATAGGGAAGGAGCTGATACTTTCGCTAATAATCTCAAAAAACTTGTTCACCAAAAGCCTCAGCCGATTCCTATTATCAATACTGTCGCTGATAAATCAGTTGGAATAGCCGAGCTGATGAAAGCTATTAAAGATCAGCCGATTAAAGAAAATACAAAACGTACATTTTTGCTCGCAGAAAAGGCCTGGAAACTGATTCAACATCAGAAAATGAAGAATTTCGATAAAAAACAACTACAAAATGAAATTATTAAAGCTTCATCAATACCGGATTTTAATCTCTACCGATTTATAGATACCTTTTTGCAAGGCCTTAAGAGTTCATAATGGATTCTATTTCTTCAGCCTCGACAGGAATATCTTCCATCAGATCAATATTGCCATTGTTTGTGATTAGAATATTATTCTCAATCCGTATTCCTAGGCCTTCCTTTGGAAGGTAAATACCAGGCTCGCAGGTCAAAAGATTTCCGGCTTCAAACGGTTTATACCTGCTGGCAAAATCGTGCACATCCAAACCAAGATGGTGGGAGGTGCCATGCATAAAATACTTTTTATAAAGTGGAGCCTTGGGATCTTGTTTTGCTAGATCGTGTTTATCTAGTAAGCCTAGTAGAATAAGCTCAGATTCAACCACTTTACCAACTTCATTATGGTACTCATTCCAAATAATGCCCGGTAAAAGCATTTTTTTTGCCTCTTTCATAATCCGTAATACCGCGTTATAAACATCCTTTTGGCGTTTGTTGAAACGTCCACTAACAGGTACCGAACGGCTCATATCTGCATTGTAATTTGCATATTCGGCACCAAAATCAAACAGGATTACATCACCATCCCGACAAATCTGATTGTTATCATTGTAATGAAGGATATTCGCATTTTTACCGGAAGCTATGATCGGGTTATAGGCATGCCCGGTGGCTCTCTGCTTTATGAATTCATGTATGATTTCAGCTTCAATTTCATATTCCGCAACTCCTGGTTTTATAAATTTCAGAATTCTGACAAAGGCATCACGGGTAATTTCACATGCTTTTTTTGTAAGTACTATCTCTATTTCAGATTTTACCGGACGTAGCTCACGCATAATCAATGCGGCCCGTTTATAATTATGTAAGGGATACAGATTTTTTATTTTGTCAATAAACCGGATGTCTCGATAGGGAACATGATGTGCATAGCGATCATTCTCATTGGTATTTAGAAAAATGGTTTCAGCATAATTAAATATGGCTGGCAATATATTCCAGAATTCGTCAAGCCAGTAAATACTATTAATACCTGAAACATTTTTTGCTTCCTGAATAGCCAGTTTATGACCTTCCCAGACAGCGATGTGTTCGTTAGTCTGTCTTAAAAATAGGACTTCTTTGTATAATGGATTGGGACAGTCAGGAAATAAAAATAAAATTGTTTGCTCTTGATCTATTCCACTCAGGTAAAATAGATCTGCATTTTGTTTAAATACATGGGTTTGATCGCCACTTCTTGGAAATTCATCACTGGATTGAAATATGGCTATAGAGGTCTTAGGCAGGTTTTTTATAAAATTTTGACGATTTTTTTCAAAGAGTTGCCTGTCAATGCAAGGGTATTTCATAATCAATGTGTATGTTTTTGTGCAAAATAAAAACAATTCAGGATGTATTTTTTTTAAATAAAATGTTTGGAACGTTGTTTGTTTATTTGCACAAGTCAAACTTATGACTATTTTTGTGTAAATTACAATTAAGAAATTTGTTAACCTTTAAAAAAACGATCATGAATTACTCTACATTAAAGAAAGCACTCGTGTTTTCATTAGTAGCAGCTTTAGGCCTCAGTGAGGTTTCTTTAGCACAAGATGCTACTAGCTCTTCTGCCAAGGTATTTGGTGGACGAGGACAGTATAAAACCTGGAGCCTGGGTATCAATGCTGGAGTTTTAGCACCCGTTGTTGTTACTGGCGGAACTAATGACTTTACTAACTGGAGCCCATCTTTAGGTTATGGTCTTACATTGAGGAAGCAAGTAGGTCATGCATTTGGTCTTCAACTTGGTTATACCGGCGGACAACTTAGCTATGATAATGATGGCGCTACTATTAACCTTGGCTTAGGCTCACGTACCGACGGAGTTACCCGAATCACCGCTGCATTAGATCTTACTGGTATTGCAAACGTAGCGACTGTTGATTTCCTTAAAAGAGAAAATGCAGTAAACTTCACTGTTAAAGGTGGTTTAGGTTTAACTGCTTTTAACTGGAAAGAAATTAACCCTAATTCAACTCCTCCTAAAGGAACTTATGGTCCAAACAGAGATCGTAATAACATATATGAACTGTATGTTCCTGTTGGAGCTGGTATTAAGTTCAAAGTTTCTGATAAAGTAAACTTCGATCTTGGTTATACCATGAACTTCCTTGATGCTGATAATTTGGATGGCACAAAAGGAAAAAGTTTCACAAGAGACAAATGGTCTTATACCTCCGCGGGTATTGAATTCTCTTTAGGTTCTTCTGCGAAGCCAAATCTAGACT
>Ga0335396_10007056_pt1 | contig 10904 bp, 9 predicted proteins | sample FRY02_FD_205743 | JGI IMG/M metagenome (GOLD analysis project Ga0335396, IMG submission 205743) | Freshwater microbial communities from Lake Fryxell liftoff mats and glacier meltwater in Antarctica - FRY-02 (spades assembly) (version 2) | ecosystem: Environmental > Aquatic > Freshwater > Ice >... | reverse complement strand
AGCGGAGGTTTTTTTGAGGAATCGATGGAAATTTACGACACTTACGGGCTTTTTAGTGACCTGCAGCGGGTTGCGGGTAAATTGGGTACTGAAATTGAAGAATCGGGTAATTTCATTCGCGCCAATGAACTATATAAAGTCGCAGGCAACTCGGAGGGGCTGCAGCGCACGAAGGATCTGATGAAAGACCAAATCCTGGAATACGAGAAAGCCGATTCACTCGTTGCCGAAAATTCCTTTCAAGAAGCGAGGATGATCTATCGGAGATACAACGACTCCGCAAAAATTAGAGAGACTCAAGTTCTCGAGGGGAACAGAGAATTTCTACTCGGTAACTACGACGTTGCCATGGAAAGGTTTCGCGAGGCCCTGGCGGCGGATGAAATTGAGAGGTTGAATCAGTTCCTAGAAGAGAGATCTGTCAATATCTCAAAAGCTCAGGAGGCGGAGCAATCCGCAAACTGGGTGGGTGCCTTGGCCCTTTATGAAGCGGCAAATGATCCGGAGGGCATCAGGCGAACAGCCTCCATTTTAGGGAAAAGAATGGAAAAGGAAGGGCTGTTTGGATCTGCTCTTGAATGCTACGAGAGAGCAGGCGATTTTCAGGCCGCCGCTGATCTTCGAGAGAGGGTTCCGTCCGAACAACTACAACAATTTGCTTCGTTGAGCCCCAAGCAGATTTTCGAACGGGCAAACCCCGCTTGTGTAACCGTCACTACTATTGGAAGCGACGGTCGTTTTATTCAAGAAGGGCACGGAAGTGGATTTTTCGTGGCACGAGGAGGCTGGGTGCTTACGAACAATCACGTAGTTAGCAATGCGCTTGTGGTCGGGCTGCGACTGTCCGATGGTCGATTTGTTCGAGCAGAGGTAATTGATACAAGCATTGTCCCGGACCTGGCAGTTCTGAAGTGCGACTTGAACGACCATTCCGTTCTAAAATTGGGAGACTCGTCAAAGGTCGTCACAGGAGAAGATGTTTGTGCAATAGGCACTCCCATCGTTACGTCTCTTTCCTCAACCCTGAATTCCGGCCACATAGCAAGTGTTGACCGAGAGTTCAAAAAGAATCCGGTATTTCAAATCGATGTCTCTATCAATCACGGGAACAGTGGAGGCCCGCTTCTAAACGACCGGGGGCAAGTAATCGGGATCAATACGTTCGGCCTCGGCGACCTTAATATTGATCGAGTCAATTTCTCGATTCGCATTAACTCTGCATTGAACATTCTTCAGAGTAACAGCGTTCCCGGATTCTAAGCCCCTCTCTTGATTTCGTACTTCCGCCTAGTCCCTCCTTTCGGTTGGGCACGGGGTCAGGGAACCAATTTCAAGTATTCGAAGATGCTCGGTCGAGAAAATCCATTCATCCGTAACACCGGGCTTGACCCGGCGGAACAATCCTGTTTATCCTGAACGCCGATGAGTTCCACCACGAATCCGGCATCTCGCCCCAGTTTCCCACTGGTTGCTGTGCTTTTCGTGCTTCGTTCCCGGCGCGGCGGCAACGTGCTCGTCGGCGAACGCTGGCGCGACGTATCCGGCAATGTCATCAAAGAATCGAGGCGACTGGCGGGAGCCGAGATAGATTACGCGAAACGGAACCTGAAGGGTGCCAGCGCCGTAAGGCGGCGGTGGCATCAACCGTTTCAGGGGAGTGCGGGTTTCGTTGAACCCCCTCCGACCCCGGGCCTTCGGTGGGAAGGGAACCGAAGGGATGAAAAAGCAAATTCCTAGCTGAACCCCCTCCGACCCCGGGCCTTCGGTGGGAAGGGAACCGAAGGGATGAAAAAGCAAATTCCTAGCAGTAATTCGTTCCCTGACCCCGACCCCTGACCCCGACCCCTGTCCCCAAGAATTACGGCCCGGAAGACAGGAGCCAAGGGCGGTGAAAATCCGCCCAAAGTCCTATCAATACATGACGAAACCAAGGCGCGAATTCACCGAAATTCAGCACCGCGGAAAATACCGCAAGGCGGCTTAATTCCGTGCCATTCGCCCCTGACCCCGATCGATCCGCCCCGCGTACTAATTTGTCTCAGGTAAATCAACAGATTGCAATAATTTCAGAGAACCTTGGTGGCCGTTTGAAGCCGCCTCTTTCAACCATCTAATTCCTTCGCGACGATTGGTGACCCCATAATGGCCGAAATAAAACGCCGCTCCGACGCGAGCTTGGGCCTCAACGCTCCCTCCCTCCGCTGCCTTGATGTAGTAGGTTTGGGTTTTAGCCCGATTGCCCAAGATCTGGCCACGCCTCCGAAAACCTTCGGCAAGAGCTACGAAGTCATCTGGCGTCTTAGCAGTATATTCAGCGATCCATAGGGGAATAAAACAAATAACAAGAACCAAACCTAGAGCAGCGAAAAAGATCGTAAAACTCGCCCGATCAAAACGATTCTCGGTCAAAAATATCAAGGCTAGAGAGATCAACCAGATCACAGCCAGCGATAGGAGAAATGGCGCAAACAGGCTCGTGAAAAGCGCGAACGGAAGTGCGACAATGGAAATGATGAGACCCACCCATCGAATAAATCCAAAGTTAAGCATGACAGTCAGCGCGAATCGGAGCTTCGCAATCTCATCCGAAAGATAACGGCGAGCAAAATCCCTCCGACTAGGATTGCGAGCATAATGTCACCGCGCCAAACGGAATTTCTCTTATCTACTTGTGTCGAAATGAAGTGCGTCGTTGCAGACGGAGCTTCCAATTGAATTTCATTCGTGGTTCCCATTTGCAACTGATTCGGGCTTGGGCTTAGACCTGATTGATCGCTCCGTATATCTCCAGCAAGATTAATAGAAATCAACGCCCGCTCCATAATCGCCTTTAATTCTGGATCGTTAGTTGTAGTAATCCCGTCTTGCAGCGCAGGCAAAAGCATTGTGGCCGTCCGTCCATATCGAGCGGCCGCTTCGGCCGCGTATCGCTTGTTGAGGCTGTCTTCGCTTTCTAGCAATACCTTAAGTAGAGGCAATGCCTCCTCTAGCTTTAGCGTAGAAGCTGCATATGCAGCGTCTCTTGTGAGTCCATGATTGCCAGATTCTCTCAAGGCTCGAATTATTGCATCGTTAGCAGCCTTGTTCGTGCCATCGGTTACCGCCGCTAGTCCCCCAAGGGCAGCATATCGCACGTCAGGAACTTCGTCAGAAGCTAGCGCAATAAGTGTGTCAGTTCTATCGTTTGATGGCGTTGCAAACGCCAACAAGAATGCAGCGAGGCGTCTCTCCTTCGGGATTTGGCTCGTAGCGGCTTGTATAATTTTGGTGAGGTGTTGATCAGCAATTGCCGCTCCTATTTTCTTGAATTCATCTGGGTTTTCCGAAGAATGCTGATTCGTCTTCGCCTGAATTTCCATCATCACTTCGACAAGAGGGTTGGGCGCCGGGGAAGCCGTACCCTGTCCGAGTAAAGAAACGTTGACTGCGAATTGGCAGGCCACAAGAGCGGAAAAAATAACGTGTTTATTCATTTCACAGCCCCCTTCTTGACCGGATTGATAATGACTTCCTCGCCATTCGAAAGAGCGAAAACATTGCTAGGAAGCGGATGCAACTTGAAATAAGGTTGAGGGATTGTGGTAAACGGTGTGGTGGCCGGAGTCGGATCTTTGGCGTCGAACTTCATGTTTACTTCAATCGCAGGATAGTCGTCGTGCGCGCCTCCTATCTCATATTTTAAGTTAATTGGATCGGTAGCGTCGATGGTGACGTTTAGATCCCAGTCGATGTCCGCCGCAAAAAGCACGAGAGGGTCACTCGCCGCCCCATAGAATCGGACTGTTCCTTTTCGGTCATCAATTCTTGAACTCTCGATGTGCATTCTGTCTGTCGGGGGTGGTGCTGTTCCGGTGGGCGCCGCCGTTGCAAGTAGCTCATTAACTGTGGCGTGAACCCCCTCCGACCCCGGGCCTTCGGTGGGAAGGGAACCGAAGGGATGAAAAAGCAAATTCCTAGCAGTAATTTAATGAAAACGTGATATTCGTTCCTCCCGTATTCCTTGTAATCGTCTTTCCTGTCCTTGAAGAAAAACCCTTGAATTTCGGCGGATGTCCTCGCAAAACCTAAATCAAACGATTTGAATTTACGCTCTGAATAGTGCCATCCCTCTTGATTAAACCCAGCCCCCTTCGCCGCATCATCCACCATCCCTTGAGCCTCCGCCGTCTCTGCCGGGGTAATGGTTCCCGCGTTGTGTTTGGCTTCCAGTTCGGTGTGACGCGCTACGACTTCGGGGAGGATGGAAAAGGTTGTTTCGCCTAGCCCTTCAGGGGATTGGAATCCGCTGCTATCGACGCCCTTACCTCTTCCCCGATCCGCTTGGATTCCGCCCTCAGGAACTCCGCTTCCGTCGAGAAATCTTTCCTTGAGAAAGGATACGCCCCGCCAGCCTCGTTCAAGATTGGCGAGGCGGTAGATTTCGGACCCGGTGAGGCGGGTAACTGGGAATCCAAGTTCACGCTCAAACTCTACGCCGGAAACCTTCGCCCGGTCAAGTAATTTGTTCACATCTTGCGGGCGCGGCCTAAGATAGTTTTGCGACTGTCCCGCCGCCAAAGAAGTAGCCGCTGCCACCGTTCCCCCGTTTCCGATAATGTGATCAATTAGCGCGGTGATGGTGCTGCCACTCGTAAACACGTCATCAACAACGACATACTGGACGTTCGGCAAAACTGCACCATCGAACGCCTGAGCGTTACGCATCCGGCCCTTGGTCGTGGCGCGAGTGTTTGAATTGCCTGAAATCTTTACGATTTGTTCGTCAACGGCTCCAGTTATGCGCGACGCAAGAACTTCGGCGTATGCCCGAGGAATTGCGTTGGCCCTCTTCCCGGTGTCTTGATGAACCACAGGAACAAACACAACTGGCTTTTCAGAATCAAGCAGCCCGCGCAAGCGTTCAATGGCGTCGTTTTTAACCGTAGACTTAACCACCTCATAGGCGGAGTTCCCATCGCCGAGCTTTTTTGCATTCCTGTAAGCAGGTGAAACAAGCGTCATGTCGCCTAATTCGGGTGCAAGGGAAACTAGATCATCGCTCGGCCGAAGCGCCGCTTTCCTCAGGCTTGATACCGTCGTACTTTTTACTACGGCATCTAAAGAATTTGAGTAAGAGCCTGGATCTATCACCCGAGTAAGAACCGAAAAGGTTGTTTCGCCTTCCATCTTCTGCCCGTTCTCTTCGATGATCTTCACAAGCGATTCATCGAAGATCACATAGTTCGACGTGCCTTCGCCGCCGCTTCGAGAATTGCCGTCGAGGTAGCGGATACCGGGGATTCCGATAGATGCGAGGTATTCAGAGGCTGCTTTTGCTGCTCCGTCAACTCCATGCTTTTCCGCCAGATTGCCTAGCGTCATGCGGTAAAAATATTTACCGTTCATTTCTTCAATAGCTTTTCCGTCAATCGGTGAAACGCTTATCCCACCCAGCGCCGCCTGAACCTTCTCGCTCTGCTCGCTCAACGGCTTATCCCAATCGAGGAAGTCGGCCTCATCGGGCATGAGTTCGACGCCGTAGAGGTTGCCTTCATCCCTAGTATAATCCCCCTCTCGGTATAGGTCGCCAAAATCAACAGCCTGCCATCTTTCGAGCGATCTTTTTAATATTAGTAAGTTGTCTTCAGTTTCGTCAATTGCTTCTTGCGTCCATGTGAAAGTTGCGGGCTCCCCAGAATTGCCAACATTTTCAGTGGTCCCTAGTTTTGCTTTCGCTTCTTCCAAATTGCCCTCTGCTATTTTAACGCCTTGTTCAGCCTCCTTAATGATGGTTTCACCAACTAAGCCGCGAGAATAGTTTTGATTCCTAAGCCTGCCGATTGATTCAAGCGCACCCTTTCCCCATGAATCCAATTCAGAATAAGCCACCCCTCCGAGGCGAAGATTATTTTTTGAAAGAGTCTCTTGATACCATTTAGCTGTCCCCCTGCCCCCCGCAAAGTAAAGCCCCCACCCGTAAGCCTGAGCACCCTCGCCCGTCCCGATCTTGTCGAGACTGAACTTGCCCACCTTGTGCGGTGTCCCGTGCCATGCCAGAATCGAGAACGTAGTCGGCCCGACCAGTTGCGAACCGTCAGGAAGTTGCGTCACGTTCGACGTGTCTGCCGGAGTTGCGCGAGAGTCGGTCAATGGTCCTGCTAAGTTGCTGCTAACCGCGCCCATTTCACCCGCAATCGCCTCGCCCTCAGCGATCACCCCGCGCTCGAATTGCGCGCCCTCACTCATCCCAACGGACTGCGCGAGAAAGGTTTCAAGATCACCGTCAAAAGTGCCGTCTGCCTTGGCCTTCTCGATCATCGCCGCCCGCTTGATGACGGACCGGAAAAGCGCCGAGTATGACGTGAGAGGCCCCGCGAGTTCGGTCTCCATCATCGCCTGCATCCTCGCGCCGGTCGTGCCTGAGCCGGTGAAGTAGGAGACAACCATCTTTGACCACGCCTCGACGATCTCCTTGTTTTTGATTTGCGTGTCATCGTCGGAAACAATCAGGTCGTCGCCGGTCAGTTGGTCCCACTGCCGGAGAGCGCCGAGCATCCATTTACGTTGACCGTTGCGCCCAATCATCACCTTCGCGTCGCCCTCTGCTTTTTCCTCGACAACGGTAGCGGTCGTAAAACCCTGAAAAAGCCGCATGGTCGTGACCTGCACCCGGTCGGCAAATTCCTCCGCATTCACGCTTGAGCCAATGATTTGAGTGTTCATTTGCCGTTCTTCCGCAGACTTCGCGACAACACCCGCCGCCGCGCTTGCCTCCTCAAACTCCTGAATGATCTGCGGGGAAAGGCGTTCAGCCAGATTGATATCCTCCATCGCTTCGGCTTCGGTGGACACGCCCGAAACTACGTTGTCTCTCACTGTTGGCCGGTCGGGGCCGAAAAGATAGCGAAGCCCGCGCTCACTTTCAATGCCCTTGGAAATCTGCTGAATCGTTGAAACGGGGTCAGCGTGAAGGTCAAGAACGGAATCGGAAATGTGTTGCCCCATCCGCGCCGAGGCTTCCCCGTAGCTGTCAAACGTGACAGATTCCCCATCCTTGAATCGAAGCGACCACTTTCCGCCCCTGTCATGCACAATCACGGGCAAGAGGTTCAAGTCCTGCCCTTTTTTGACCGCCTCACGGATCTTCTCGCGCTCCTCGATGATGCGAGGGATTGCTTCGGCCTGCGCTTCCCGTAGCGACTTCTGGTCAAGCCCCGCCTTTTCGTACTCCCTGCGGAATGCCGTCTCAGCCCCCTTGAGATTCCCCGCCCTCATGTCGGCGATGATATTTGACGCCTCCGCCTCGCCGATGCCGTGAGCCTTGAGCATGTCATAATTGCCCATGCTCCGAACCGCGTCCTTGTAATCGCGAACGCCACCGACCCCGACCCCGATCAAGGTCATCATCAGGAAGGAGGGAATCAATTCAGACATGCTTTCGTCCGACGTGAAAATGTCGAAGCGTTCCCTGATTCCAAAGTTACTAACGTCGGAATCGACCGCCGCAATAATGGCCTCGATTGCGGCCGGAAAAACAACATCCTGCCCGACCTCCGTAGCAACCTCGCCGGTGAAGCCCGCGAATCCTCGCGCCGCGCCCCGTAGCGCGATGCTGCCGCCCGTGACCGTAGCCATGTTTGTAATTTTGTTCAGCGCCGGAAGCCGCCCCGTGAGGACTTTCGCCGGAATAATGTCCACAAGCCCTTGAAGCAATCCGGTCGTTGCGCTGTAGGCTACGGCCGATTCCATGCTCGCCCCTGGGTTCCGTTCGTTGAAGTCGAGAAATGCCTCGTTCTGGTATGCCCCGACGTTTAGAGCAATGCCAACCGGTCCCGCCATTGTCAGCGCGATATTCGGAGCGGATGACGCAACGCCGAGAAGCCCCTTCGCGTAGAAGGTCTTGCCCTCCGCCGGATCGACCGCACCAAAGGCGAAATCAGAAATCTGCCGGTGAAGCGTAGTGTAATCCCGCTCCTTGTCGATTCGGGTAAGTGCCGCCTGCTTCTCAGGTGAGAGCGCGGAAAATTCAGGCGAACCGATCGCGGGCACTTTCGCCGCCGATACCATCGCGGACCCTTGAGGGGATGCCGCCGCGTTGAGCGTGTAGCCCCCCACGTCGAATCCGTAGCCCTCGCCGCTCAAATCAGGAGCGCCGTCAATCGCGACGGTGACCCGCGCCAGTTCATCAAGCTCCCGAATGCGGACCGCTGCACCAGCCCCTTGAATCATGTTCGCAGACTGCCGCCCGAATCTTTCCGCCATGGCCTGAAAGAGTGATTTCTGTTCACCTTCACCAGCCCGCGCCGAGACTGCCGCGAAAAATGCCGGACGCGAATCTTTCGGGATTGCCGCAACATGCTCTTGAAACCATTCGTCGGGAAGCATTTCGCCGCCGGAATCCCCTACGCCCATAGCCTTTTGAAGCTCGCCGAGGAACTGATTGAACCCCCTCCGACCCCGGGCCTTCGGTGGGAAGGGAACCGAAGGGATGAAAAAGCAAATTCCTAGCAGTAATCATCCGCTGGCTTAACCGAGAACACACCGATGCCGCTCGGGAAAATCCGGGGAATCTCGATCAAATGCGGGCACTGCAACGCGAGGTGCAGTATTTAGAGTGGTCTTTAAATTCATATCGGAAATCCTATTCGAATCAATTTTGATAGATCGTCGTCAGCCCGCCAGGTCCTGAAACCTTCACCGCCCCGTCCTTGGTTTGCCAGTAGTTGCTCACCCCATCGGGCGAAACAATCGTTCCGGATGGTGCCGCTTGCCGCCGGGGACCGCCAAACGTCTCCGCCGAGTCCCCCAGCTCATCCATATTCATCGGGGCAGGGCGGGGCGCGGCGGGGCGGGCAGATGCGACGGCTCGCCGCTTCTCAGCCCGAGCCATTTTCGTTCGGATTACCTCCAATTCCTGCAAGACGATCCTTGCAATCACGATTGATTTCTCAGGGTCATCGTAGCGAGCGTCACCGCTAGCTTCCCATTCCTGATCTATCTCGATTATCCGATCGTGAAAGAAAGTCCCCGGCTGGCCAGCTTCCGGGATCACCTCTTGCAAGCGAATCATCGCGGCTCTTGCCGTGGCCGTCCATTCCTCATCCGTCAACTCCTCGCCCCCCATCGAAGGAGACCAGAGAACCAGGGCCAGCAAGAGAGAGAGTAGCGTTTTCATTATTCGGTTATTCGGTAGACGATTCAGTGTTCCCAAAAATTCTAGCAGAAGATTCCGCGAATCAAAGCCACTTCCACTTTTTCCGTTCCTTCCCCTTCTCCGGCAGATCCTCGACAAAGGTAAGCCGCCCCTCCGGGCTCACTTTTCGCCAAAGAGCGGCGATCACATCCTCGGGTAGATCGGGATTCGTTGCCCATGTCGTGATCGCTACCAGTGCCGCTTCCCTGTCGCCGGGGTCGAGGCGATCGATCGCCGACTGGCAACGCCCGACCGACCGTCGCACCCGCTGCAAGACCGCCGCCGTTTCCTTGCGATCCTGAAACCACTGCGCCCGCCGGGACTTGATCTCAACCCGCCGCTCCTCCTGGTAGCGGGACTGGTAGCGAGCCTGGTAAGCCCGCTGCTTTTCTGGATCGGCATACGGCATATCGTGAGATAGACGGGGAATCATTGACCATTAAGCCCAAATAAGCCAGTTTAAGAAGACATGAGCACCAAAAAGCCAGAGCGCGTCCGACACGGTCACGTCAGTCTACCTCTCTGGCTCCACGCCAAAGGGTGGCGCTGGGCATGGCGCGACGCCACCACCGGAAAGTGGCGCTACGGCACCCGGCGAGATCGTAAAGACGCCCTCGCCGCCGCACACCGGCAAGCCGTAGCCCTGGCGACCGCCACCACCACCCTGCACGATGCCATGAGCGATCCCGCCGTCGAGAGCGTCTTGCGCCGGGCCTTTACCCTCGGTCTCACCCATGCCGACCTCGACCGGCTCGAGCAACACCGCACCCGCCACACCGTTACCCTCGGCGAAGTCGTCGCCGCCTTCCTGAAAGCGAAAGAGGCAGCACGCGGACCCAGCCGGCGGAACATCCGCTCCCTGACTTCTCACCTCGATGGCCTACTGGCTTACTTCATCCCGGAGACAACCCTCGACGCCATCACCACCGCCCGCATTGAAAGCTGGATGGCCGATGGCGATGTCTCCGCCCGCACGCGGCACAATCGGCGCGCCGTCGCCGTCACGCTCTGGCGATGGGCGCGAGGTCGCTGAACCCCCTCCGACCCCGGGCCTTCGGTGGGAAGGGAACCGAAGGGATGAAAAAGCAAATTCCTAGCAGTAATTTGGAATTATTCGTTAGGCGGGCTGCGTGAGTGTTCCGCTACTAGATCTCACCCGTCAGTTTGCGCAAATCCGAGACCCGCTCCTACGCGAAATCGAGGACGTCATTGTTGCACAGCAGTTCATTCTCGGCGGTCGTGTAGACGCCTTCGAAGCGGCAGCAGCCACTGCGATTGGTTGCGGACACGCGATCGGGATGTCGTCTGGAACAGATGCCTGGTTAGCGATTCTGATGGCCCTCGGCATCGGCCCTGGGGATGCATTAGTTACCACCCCGTATACATTTTTTGCCACCGTAGGATGTATTCACCGGGTCGGAGCCGAAACGGCGTTTGTTGATATCGATCCCGCCACCTTCAATCTGGATGTGAGCAAGCTGGAAGAGTTTTTGCGTGACCAGTGCAGCAGAAATTCGGACGGACAGCTCGTTACTAAAAAGGGTAATCGAGTGCGGGCGATTGTGCCGGTGCATTTGTTCGGATTGTGTTGCGACATGGATCGTATAGAGGTGGATCCCGATCTTCGGCCACTTTGAAGCTAATTTAAGCTATGGTGGTGGGCGGTCAGGCAGTGGTATGTGATGGTTAGTGGTGAGTCAAGGTTGAGGTTCCCCGGTATTCGAATTTGGGA
>Ga0335396_10007053_pt1 | contig 10907 bp, 10 predicted proteins | sample FRY02_FD_205743 | JGI IMG/M metagenome (GOLD analysis project Ga0335396, IMG submission 205743) | Freshwater microbial communities from Lake Fryxell liftoff mats and glacier meltwater in Antarctica - FRY-02 (spades assembly) (version 2) | ecosystem: Environmental > Aquatic > Freshwater > Ice >... | reverse complement strand
CGAAGTTGCACATCCGGCGTCGGCCCGCATCGTTGTTCGACTATGCCTTCGAGGACTTCGAGGTGCAGGACTACCAGTGTCATCCGGCCATCAGCGCGCCGGTGGCCGTCTGACGACAGCCCAGCAAGCGTCCATGCGCATCAATCTGATTTACGCACGTGCCCGCAATGGCGTGATCGGCGCGAACAACAGCCTGCCCTGGCACCTGCCGCAGGACCTCGCGCACTTCAAGCGGCAAACTTCCGGCGCACCGGTCATGATGGGACGCAAGACCTGGGATTCGTTGCCGGCGCGCTTCAAGCCCTTGCCGGGGCGCACCAATATCGTCGTGACGCGCCAGCACGCCTGGCACTGCGATGGTGCCCTGGCAGTGGACAACATGGAATGGGGCTGCGCCTTGTGCGCCGGCCTGACGCCCGCGCCGGATGAATTGTGGGTGATCGGCGGCGCGCAACTGTTCGCCGCGGCGATGCCGCTGGCGACCCGCGCCGTCGTGACCGAACTGGATCGGGACTTCGACGGTGACGTGTTCGCGCCCGCACTGGACGGCGATTGGCACGAAACCGCGCGCGAAAGCCACGTCGCCGACGATGGCATTGGCTTCGCGTTCGTCACTTACGAGCGCGCGCCGGCCGGGCGCTGACGCTGCTGCCCGCTGGGCCGGCCGCTAGGAGACTGTCGGCACCGGCGCCAGCTCGGCCCATTGGCCGGAATCGTGCGAGCGCAGACAGGCCTCGATGAATGCCATGGTATGGACACCGTCTGCAATGCGCGGATACGGTGCGCCTGGCGGCGTTTCGCCCAGCGCGATGGCCATGCGGTCAAAGGCCAATTCACTGTAGATATTGGCAAAGGCCTCGCGCAGCCCCTCCGGATGGCCACGCGGCGTACGCCCTGCGGCCAGGATGTCGGGTGGCAGGAAGGTATCGCCACGACCGATTGTGCGCGGCGCCTCGCCCTGTATGGACAGTTGCAGGTAGCTGGCTTGGCGGTGCGACCACTCGAGCGAACCCTTGGATCCGAATACGCGCAACCGGATGTCGTTTTCGGCGCCTGCGGCCGCCTGCGTGACGGTAAAAGTGCCGCGCGCGCCATTGTCGAATGCCAGCAAGGCAGACACATGGTCAATCACTGCACGCCCCGGCATCAGGGCGCCGACGTCGGCGCTGACCTTGGCGATCGACGCATTTGCGACAAAGCAGGCCAAATGTTGCGCGTGGCATCCGATGGCCCCCATCACCAGGGCCAGTCCGCTGCGTCGCGGGTCCAGTATCCAGTCGAAGCGCCGACTCGGTGGGCCGTCCTCGACACGGGTCGCCAGGCCGCTCTGGATGTATTCGACCTGCACCAGGCGCATATCGCCCAGCTCACCTTCTCGCACCAGGTGCCGCGCGTAGCGCGTCATCGGATAGGCCGAGTAGCCGTGGGTGACGGCGAACAGGCGCTTGCCCTTGCGGGTGCGCTGCAACAGGTCACAGGCCTGCGCAAAGTCATGCGCCACCGGTTTGTCGCCCACCACATCGAACCCCGCATCGAGTGCCGCCGCCGCATAGGGATGGTGGGTGTCGTTGGGCGTCATGATGGCCACCGCGTCGATGGCGTCGTCACGCGTGTGCTCGCGCGCAAGCATCTTCGCGACGTCGCCATAGGCCCGCTCCGGCTCAAGCCCGAGTGCGATGCCAGCAACGCGCGAGCGCTCCGGATCGCTGGAAAACACGCCCGCGACCACGCGCCAGTGGCCGTCCATCTGAGCTGCTCCGCGGTGCATGTCACCGATCCAGGCCCCGGGGCCGCCGCCAATGACGGCCAGCCGCAATGGGCGTCCGAATCGTTCACGCAGTGTTGTCATGACAGTCTTGGTGGTTCAGTTGAAGGTCGACAACATGGCAAGAACCGTGTCATGGCCGGCGCCGTGCCGGTACCCGCCTGCGCACCGCGATATGCGTGCACGGCAAGGCTACATCGCAGACGTGAATCCGCCATCGACGGTCAAGATCAGGCCGCTGACGTAGGAAGCCTCGTCAGACGCCAGGAACACGGCGGCGGGACCGATCTCCTGCAGACGGCCCCAACGACCGGCGGGCGTGCGGCGGCAGACCCAGTCATTGAATTCCTGGTTCTCCAGCAGCGGTGTGTTCATCTCGGTGGCAAAGAAGCCAGGTGCGATGCAATTGACGGTGATCTCAGACGGCGCCAGTTCGACCGCCAGCTGCTTGGTCAGCGCGTGGACCGCACCCTTGCTGGCGACATAGGCCGAGATCGACGCGCGCGCATTGATGGCGCTAATGGAGCCGGTCAGGATGATGCGGCCCTGGCGCCGGGGCGCCATCACACCGGCGCCAGCGCGACAGAGCAGCCAGACCGAGGTCAGATTGGTGTTCATGACCCGCTGAAAATCGGCCAATGCAAAGTCGCCGATCGGCGCGCGGTGGTTGATGCCGGCGTTGGCCACCAGGATGTCCAGATGGCCGTGTTGCGCAACGATGCCGGCCACACAGCGTTCTACTGCTGCAGCGTCGTTGACATCAAACGCCGCCGACTCGCCGGACAAGCCATCGCCGCGCAATGTCGCCACCCGCGCTTCGAGCGTCGCAGGGTCACGCGCGTTGAGCACGACATGTGCGCCGCGGCTTGCCAACGCCTGCGCCATCGCCCAGCCCAGGCCGCGCGACGCGCCGGTCACCAGTGCCACCTTGTTGTGCAGATCAAACATGTTCTATTGGGCACATCATGGCGCCCGCCTTTCATCGATATGGCCCACCATGTGCGTGAAGGCCTGTTGCAGCAATCCGTTGTCGGTACCGGCCGCGATCATGGTGTAACCCATTTCCCGCGCCCGTTGCACCCACGCCGGGTCGGTGGCCATGAACCCGGCCGCCTTGCCATGGCGGCGGCAGGCTCGCACCACGTCGCGCATTGCAGCGTCAAAGCGGGGATCGTCGAACTGCCCGGGTATGCCCATGAAATTCGACAGGTCGAAATGCCCGACCCACAACACATCGACGCCATCGACGGCGGCGATCGCGTCGACATTCGCCAGGCCGTGTTCGGTCTCGATCTGCGCGATCACCATGGTGCGGGCATTCGCCTCCAGGATCTTCTCGCCGACGTCGCCACCCCGGTAGTCGCACTGTGCAAAACCGAATGCGGCGCCGCGTCGTCCGACCGGCGGATAGCGGCAGGCCTGAACAATGCTGAGTGCCTGCTCCGCAGTCTCGACCATTGGAATCATCACGCCGCGCGCGCCCAGGTCAAGCGAGCGCGCCAGCCAGGTGTATTCGCCGCGCGGAACCCGGACCATGGGTTCGATCGGCAATCCACGGCAGCTGGAGAAAAGCCATTTGAGGGTTTCGAAGCCAAGCCCGGTGTGCTCCATGTCGTACAGCACGAATCGGCAACCGGCATTGGCCAGGATGGCGCTCATGCCGGGCGAGAAAAATTCGAAAACCATGGCGCCGGCAACGGTCTTGCCGCCCTGCACATCCTGCTTGATGGCATTCGGGGTCATGGTGCACTGTCGCGATCTTCGGCGCTGGTCATGTTGTTGTCTCCTGGGCTGGGGTGCATGCAAGGTGACCATTAATATATCCCCGAATGCATAGGTCACGGCACGTTCCTGTTCACCGGTAAGATCGTTGGCCACGGCTAGCGCAAGTGCCGCCCAATGTCCTGCATGGAGTGAGCGCCCCCAGCCCTGGCTTCGCCAGGCCCCCAGAGGGGGTGCGAGGAAACTTGGGAGCGGCCCGGCGTTTCCTTTTAAGGAGTTGACCCATGAACACATTCCGTGTCGGCATCACAGCCGATGTACTGCAGTCCGACGGCTCGCCCATCTTCGGCAACACCCCGCTGGCCTTGCTCGAGCGGCCAGGCGTTGAATGGGAATTCATGGACGACGACTCCAGCGAGATCACGCCGGCGCATGTGGCCCGCTTTGACGCCATCTGCGCCATGCTCACACGCGTAACACCCGCCAGTCTGAGCGGTCCGGACATCCGGCTCAAGCTGATTGCGCGCTTCGGCGTCGGTTACGACACCATCGATGTGCCGGCATGCAACAGCGCCGGCGTGTGGCTGACCATCGCGCCGGACGCCGTACGCCGACCGGTCGCGACCTCGGCACTGACGCTGGTGCTGATGCTGGCACAGAAGGTGTTGATCAAGGACCGGCTGACCCGCAGCGGCCGCTGGAATGAAAAACTGGACCACATGGGGACTGGGCTGACCGGCCGCACGCTGGGCTCGATCGGCATTGGCAACATCGGGGCCGAACTGTTCCGGCTGGCCAAACCTCTGGACATGGTCGCCATCGCCCATGACCCCGCCATCGATCCGGCACAAGCTGCCGCCATGGGCATACGGCTGGTGGACATGGACACGCTGTTTCGCGAATCTGACTTCCTGACCGTCAATTGCCCCTTGAACGAACACACGCGCGCTCTGGTCGATGCCCGCAAGCTGGCACTGATGAAACCGGGCGCCTACCTGATCAATACCGCACGCGGGCCGATCGTCGATGAAAAGGCGCTCTATGCGGCGCTCATCAGTGGCAGGATTGCCGGCGCCGGTCTGGACGTGTTCGAGCAGGAGCCGACGCCCGATGACAACCCGATTCTGCAGTTGGACAACGTGGTCGTGACACCCCACGCCATCTGCTTCACCGACGAATGCATGCGCAGCCTGGCCGAAAGCGCATTTCGCGCGGTCATAGACGTGGCGCAGGGCCGCATGCCACCTTACGTGGTCAATCCGCAGGCGCGCAATGCGCGTCCTGCCTGACGGAGTCTTGCCATGCCACAGTCCGACAACAGCGATCCAGGTCACGACCCGCCGGTGCTGATCGTCACCGGCGCCTCGCGCGGCATCGGCGCTGCGTGTGCGCGTGCCGGTGGGCGCGCGGGCTACCGCGTTGTCGTCAACTACAGCAGCAGCCGCGACGCTGCGTTGGCGGTGGTGGCCGATATCGAGAACGCTGGCGGCGTGGCCACCGCGATTCGCGCCGATGTGTCCCGACCGGACGAGGTGCAGCAGTTGTTCGCACAGACCGACGCCCATTTCGGCAAACTGACAGCGCTGATCAACAACGCCGGCATCGGCGGCGCGATACAGCCGCTGGAGGACATGACTCCCGATGCGCTGGAAACCTTGTTCCGCACCAACGTCTTCGCCTGCATCCACTGCAGTGCGGCAGCGATTCGCCGCATGGCGGTGCGCCACGGCGGCAACGGCGGTGTCATCGTGAACATCTCGTCGGCTGCCGCGCGACTGGGCGGGCTCGCCGGCATGGTTGCGTACGCCGCCAGCAAAGGTGCGATCGACAGCCTGACCGTGGGTCTGGCCAAGGAAGTCGGCGGGCAAGGCATACGCGTGGTCGGTATCCGGCCCGGCGTTGTCGAAACCGACATTCTCGGACCCATGGGCGGCGCCAAATTGATACGCGACGTGGCGCCCAGCATCCCACTGGGCCGGGTCGGGCAACCCGAGGAGATCGCCAATGCCGCAATCTGGCTGCTCGGTCCACAGGCCTCGTATGTGCATGGCACCACGATCGACGTGTCGGGTGGTAGGTGATAGGCGAGTTGTGGACAATGGCAGCATGAAACTTGCCACCTGGAACATCAACTCCCTGACCGTACGCCTTCCTCAAGTGCTGGACTGGCTGGCTGCCAATCCGGTGGATGTGTTGTGCCTGCAGGAGCTCAAGCTCACCAACGAGAAGTTTCCGCACGAGGCCTTGCAGGCGGCGGGATACCAATGTGCGGCGTTCGGGCAGAAAACCTACAACGGCGTTGCCATCCTCAGCCGCACGCCGCTGCGTGACGTGGTGACCAATATTCCCGGATTTTCCGACGAGCAGTCGCGTGTGATCGCCGCCTCAGTGGACACACCGACCGGCGCACTGCGCGTGGTCAACGGCTATTTCGTCAACGGCCAGGAACCGGGCAGCGAGAAGTTCGCCTACAAGATGCGCTGGCTCGAGGCCTTGCACGGCCATGTACGCGGCGAACTGGCCGCGCATTCGCAATTGGCGCTGCTGGGGGACTTCAACGTGACGGCCGAGGACCGCGACAGCTGGGACCCCGAAGGCCTGCGCGAGGCCATCCACCATACGACGCAAGAGCGAGAGAACTTCCAGGCCTTGTTGCAACTCGGTCTGCACGACAGCTACCGCCTGTTCGAGCAGCTTGAGAAAACCTATAGCTGGTGGGACTACCGGGAATTCGCGTTTCGCCGTAACCGGGGTCTGCGCATCGACTACATCCTGGTCAGCGATGCGCTCAAGGCCCGGGTAAGCGCCTGCAGCATCGACAAGGCGCCGCGCAAGAACGAACGCCCGAGCGACCACACACCGGTGGTTGTGGAACTGGACGGCTGAGCCAGATCGTCCAGAGCGCCAGTCGCGGGCCGGTGGCCCTGAGGCTCATTCCAGGCCAAGATCCTGGATCTTGCGCGTGATCGTGTTGCGACCGATGCCGAGCTTTTGCGCCGCCTCGATGCGCCGGCCACGGGTATGGGCCAAGGCTGTGAGGATGAGGCGCGACTCGAACCTTCGCGTCATGGCCTCCCACACGTCCTGTCGACCCGCGTCGAGCAGCAGGCGCGCCTCGGTCTCGACGCCCGTCTCCCATGCTGACGTATCGCGCGATGTTTCGGCCGCATGCCATTCGACATCCGACGGGCCCGACGCTGACTGCGGCGCAGAATCGGTCAGCGTTACCGGCGTCGTGCCCGCCAATGCAGGGCCTGGCGCCACATCCTTTGGTACCTGCGCCGATGTCGCAGCGAGCACCTCCGGCGGCAGATCCTTGGCATCGATCACCTGCGCCGGCGCCATCACGGTCAGCCAGTGGCAGATATTCTCGAGCTGACGCACATTGCCAGGAAACGCAAACCGCGACAACTGGGCCAGCGCCAGGTCGGAGATGCGCTTGGGCTCCACTTCGAGCTGACGCGCGCTTTGCTGCAGAAAGTGGCGCGTCAGTCCGGTAATGTCCTCGCGGCGTTCGCGCAAGGGCGGCAAACGCAGCCGGATCACGTTGAGGCGGTGGAACAGGTCTTCGCGGAACACGCCCTCCTTGACGCGTTGCTCCAGGTCCTGGTGGGTGGCGGCGATCACCCGTACATTGGCCTTGATCGCGTCATGTCCGCCGACGCGGTAGAAATTGCCGTCCGACAACACACGCAGCAGCCGGGTCTGCAGATCGAACGGCATGTCGCCGATTTCGTCCAGAAACAAGGTGCCGCCGTCAGCCTGCTCGAAGCGGCCGCGACGCATGGTCTGCGCGCCGGTGAACGCGCCCCGCTCGTGACCGAACAGCTCACTCTCGAGCAGATCCTTGGGTATGGCCGCGGTATTGATGGCGACAAACGGCGCCTTGCCACCAAGGCCGCGCGGCGAGTGCTTGTGCAAGGCGTGCGCCACCAGCTCCTTGCCGGTGCCGGATTCGCCGGTAATCATGACTGTCACATTGCTCTGACTCAGTCGACCGATGGCGCGGAACACGTCCTGCATCGCCGGCGCCTGGCCCAGCATCTCCGGAGCCGCCACACTTCGCTGCTCGGCCACCACTTCGCGCTGGCTTTCCTGCATCGCGCGACGGATCAGCTCCACCGCCTTGGGCAGATCAAAGGGTTTGGGCAGGTATTCAAATGCACCACCTCGAAACGCCGAGACCGCACTTTCCAGATCGGAGAACGCCGTCATGATGATGACCGGCAAGGACGGGCGTTCCCGCTTGACCCGCTCAAGCAGGTCCAGCCCCGAGCCACCCGGCATGCGGATGTCGCTCACCAGGATCTGCGGCCCATCGTCCTCGCCGGACGACTCCAGTGCGGCCAGCACATCGCGAATATTGGTGAAACTGCGTGTGGCCAGGTTCTCTCGCAGCAAGGCCTTTTCCAGCACGAACCGGATGGACTGGTCATCGTCAACAATCCAGATGGGCTTCATGGTGAGGTCTGGCGCATCGGGCGCCGGCGTTGAGGTAGGTGATTGGGCAAAATTCAGGACAGTGGTATGAGGATCTTGAAGTCGGTTCGACCGGGACTGCTGTCCACCTCGATCAGGCCATGGTGTTGCTGCACGAACGTCTGTGCCAGCGTCAACCCCAGCCCCGATCCACCATCCCTACCCGACACCAGCGGATAGAAGATGCGATCCTTGATCGAGTCTGGAACACCAGGCCCGTTGTCGATGACATGCAATTCCAATGCCAGTTTGTACCTGTGTTTGCCAAAAGTGACCTGCCGCGCAATGCGGGTGCGCAGGGTCAGCATCGCGTCGCCCGCCGCGATGTGTTCGTGCAGTGCCTGGCAGGCGTTCTGCGCGATGTTCAGAACGGTCTGTATCAGTTGCTCCCGATCGGCTCGCAATTCGGGAATCGATGTGTCGTAATCGCGCACCACGCGCAGGCCACGCGGGAATTCCGCAACGATCAGCGAACGCACGCGTTCGCATACCTCATGGATGTTGACGTCACCCACCCGCTGCGGGAAGCGATGTGGCGCCAGCAGTCTATCGACCAACGACTGCAGCCGGTCCGCCTCACGGATGATGACCTGGGTGTATTCGTTCAGCCCGCGCCCCTCGATCTCCATCTCGAGCAACTGGGCGGCGCCGCGGATGCCGCCCAGCGGGTTCTTGATCTCGTGGGCCAGATTGCGTATCAGTTCCTTGTTCGCCTGCGCCTGGTCGGTCAGGCGCTCCTCGCGCTCCTGGCGCGCCTGCTGCTCCTGGGGTAGCAACTCCACCACGATTTCACGCCCTGACTCGGTCTGCGTGACGATCACATGCACTGGCATCGGCTCATGGTTGAGCCGTTGGAGCCAGGCGTCATAACGCATCGCGGCGAAGGCATTTCCGCCGGCACCCTGCAGCGCGTGGAGCAAGGCCTGGGGCTCGGTGAAGTTGTCGGAAAACTGCGATGCGACGATGGCACGACGGGAAACGCCCAGCGCATCTTCGAGGGCCGCGTTGGCAAACACGACGATGCCGTCCTCATGCACGACCGCCACCAGCGTGGCCAGCAGATCGAACGATCTGAAGCGCGACGGGGGGGTATCGGTCAGGGCGGAAGAATGGGCGGGACTCAAGCGCGCTATTTTGAACCGACAACCCGACCGAGTTCGCGTCGAATGCCGGCGATATCGCTTTCGTTGCGCGCCAAGGTGGCCTTCAATTCGACGACACGATCCAGATACTTCTGGTAATTGCGCGCCTCATCGCCCTGCTTATCGGGCTCACCACCGTTGTACTCTCGCAACAAATTAGTGTTTCGCCCTTCGGCTTTCTTGAGTTCGGACTCCAGAATCAGCCGCGCATCGGAATCGCGTGCTTTTTGATCCGCGCTGTCCACGCGCGCCGGCGAAGGCGCTGCCGAGGCCAGGCGCACCGGCGAGCCGGCTAGCGGCGCGCCAGCAGAACCGGATGGCGCCACGACCTTGGCCGGCGCCTTGAAACCCTGGATGACGGTGACGTTTCCGCCTTCCAGCAGCTTGCAGTGGCCTTTTTGCGCGTCCGTGATCTTGTTGGTGTATTCGTTGCCGCAGCGGTAAATTTCGGCCTGTGTCGGGCCGGCCAGAACCAGCAGGATGGCAACCAAAGGTATTGACGACAAATGCATGATGCTCTCTCCACGCGTCTCAGGATGCAGGGACGACTTTTGAGTATGCGCCAGTTAACCCGATTGGCCAAACCAGCAACATATCCCACAAAGAACAAGGGCGGTCGAAACCGCCCTTGCCATTCGTTCAACAGGCTCGCCTTGGCAAGCCCGGTGAACCGCTATTACAGCGAATAGTACATGTCGAACTCGATCGGATGGGTGGCCATCCGCATGCGGGTCACTTCACCCATCTTGAGTTCGATGTAGGCGTCGATCATGGTGTCGGAGAACACGCCACCCCTGGTCAGGAATTCGCGATCCTTGTCGAGGTACTCCAGCGCCTGGTCCAGGCTGTGGCATACGGTCGGGATCAGCGCGTCTTCTTCCGGCGGCAGATGGTACAGATCCTTGGTGGCGGCTTCGCCCGGATGGATCTTGTTTTCCACACCGTCAAGACCGGCCATCAGCAATGCCGAGAAGCACAGGTAGGGGTTGGCCAGCGGATCCGGGAAACGGGCCTCGACGCGACGCCCTTTCGGATTCGCCACGAACGGGATGCGGATCGATGCCGAACGGTTCTTGGCCGAATAGGCCAGCTTGACCGGAGCTTCAAAACCGGGCACCAGGCGCTTGTAGCTGTTGGTACCGGGGTTGGTGATGGCGTTCAGTGCCCGGGCATGTTTGATGATGCCGCCGATGTAATACAGCGCGAAGTCCGACAGGCCTGCGTAGCCGTCGCCGGCAAACAGGTTCTTGCCGTCTTTCCACACCGACTGGTGCACGTGCATGCCTGAGCCGTTGTCGCCCACGATCGGCTTGGGCATGAAGGTGGCCGTCTTGCCGTACGAGTTGGAAACGTTCCAGACCACGTACTTGAGGATCTGCACCCAGTCGGCGCGTTGCACCAGCGTGCTGAAGCGAGTGCCGATTTCGTTCTGGCCGGCACCCCCCACCTCATGGTGGAACACCTCGACCGGGATGCCCAGGGACTCGAGAATCAAGGAAATTTCAGCGCGCAGGTCCTGCGTGCTGTCGACCGGAGGAACCGGAAAGTAGCCTCCCTTGGTGGTCGGGCGATGGCCGCGATTGCCGCCTTCGATCTTCTTGCCGGAGTTCCACGGCGCTTCGTATTCGTCGATCTTGACGAACGAGCCGGACGCGTCGGCGCCCCAGCGTACATCGTCAAAGATGAAAAACTCAGGCTCGGGACCAAAGTAGGCGGTGTCGCCCATGCCGGAGGCCTTGAGGTAGGCCTCGGCACGTTTGGCGATCGAACGTGGATCGCGGTCATAGGCCTTGCCATCA
>Ga0335396_10007049_pt1 | contig 10909 bp, 13 predicted proteins | sample FRY02_FD_205743 | JGI IMG/M metagenome (GOLD analysis project Ga0335396, IMG submission 205743) | Freshwater microbial communities from Lake Fryxell liftoff mats and glacier meltwater in Antarctica - FRY-02 (spades assembly) (version 2) | ecosystem: Environmental > Aquatic > Freshwater > Ice >... | reverse complement strand
AGACTAGTCAGCTAACACAGTCCCCTTCAATTCGCAGTGCGGCAGTTTTTGCTTCCACCACCGAATCCCGGCCTCATTTGTCTCACACGGTCATGACTCCAATCTCATTTTCCAGAGAGAAAACTCCCGCGATCTTAGAGTAGTTGCGCGTGAGCTCCGCTTTTTCGGCCTACCCGCGGAGAAGATGCTCAGCAATGCCGACCCAGTAGGTGGCGTTTCGAAACGGAATCCTGTCTGGAGTCGGTTCTGAACTAGTGTCAGGTCAGAGGGTGTCCTGCGCGGCTCACGCCTGGAACAATTTTGCTAAACTTTGGCACGACTACCTTCACCTCTGGAAAAATTGGACAACAAAGATGACCCACCTCGAAAAGCAGTCTCCCGTCATCGTGTTGGGCATGCACCGGTCGGGGACCTCCATCCTGTCAAAATTGGTCTCAGAACTGGGAGTAGGAATGGGCTTCCCAAGAAATGGCCATTTCGAAGACCAGCGGATTAAGGCTCTTAACAAACGCATAATGGCGGTTTGCCACGCGAACTGGGATTTTCCTGTTGGGTGCAGAGCCCTCTACGAGAACCACGACTTTCAGGAATTAGTTTCCCAGAAAGTTTCGCAAGATATGAAGTTTCACCTTCCAGATATTTGGCTCAGGCGGCGAAGTTGGGGTTGGAAAGACCCCCGCACGTTGGCGACCCTCCCGGTCTGGACGAGACTTTTTCCCAACGCAAGGACAATTACGGTCGTGCGGAGTGCGACAGAGGTTTCTAAGAGTCTTGTGAAACGCGAAAGAAACCGCAGTACTTTTCTTGCTTCCGCAGCACGCGGGTTGGGCTCGATTCGTTGCACCTCATCGGCGGGGGCACTGGCGTTGATAGAGGAGTATTCCTGGTTTACCGAAAATAACAAATCCTTCGGATTGAGTGAGAGAAAATTAGAAATTTCGTACTCTGAGATGATCGACAATCCGCTAGAGACCGTGCTCAAACTGCAGAGTTTTTTAGAAATAAATCTTCCTCGGCGTAGGACGATTGAAATCTCGGGTCTGATTGAGCCAAGGTGAGGTCTAGCGTTACCGCCTGCCTTCCGAAGGCAGAGATAACGGTGCTAATGCCGGTATCATTCGGGGAGGAGTTTCTCCCTGATGCATTGGAATCCTTGGAAAGTCAAAGCTTCGACCGATGGCACCTTCTGGCGCTTGTGAACGGATCGGCAGATGGTTCCCTCAAAATTTTAAGCAGGTTCCGGAGTCGCTGGGAGGCGAAAGTGACGATTTTTGAGGCCCCCTTTTCCATCAGGCCCGGAATTGCAAGAAACATCATGGCGGGTAAGAGTGACACAGAGTATTTGACTTTCTGGGACCAGGACGACGTACATCCTGAAAACAGTCTAGAAATTCTCTACTCCAATATTTGTCAGGGTGCAGTCGCTATTCACGGCAATATGGAGCTTATTGATCCCGATTCAGCCCTGTTTCGCCATCAGGCCTCGCTGCGGGAGAATCTTTCCAGGGCTCGAGTCAAGTGGGACAGTATGCAGGCGACTACCAGGGCTCTCAGAAACCCCTCTTCCCAAAACAGGATTCGACTAGGAGCTTCTTTGGTGCGGAGTGAAGCTTTTTCCGCGGTCGGGGGCTTCTGGAACTTCAATGGTGGAGAAGATTATTCATTTTGGGTCCGACTATCCCTGTTGGGGAAAATCTCCCACGTCACCGAGCGCGTGCTCCTAAGGAGGGTTCACGGATCCAATTTATCTTCGAGTCACGATAGAGCGAACGGTAACCTGTTCGTTATGAACGAGTTCCGTCGGTTGCAATCCCTTGAGGGCAGGGGTGCTGCTCGAAGGGTCCGCTTGCTTTTTAAGAAAACTTTCCCCTGGCTGCAGCAATTGCCTCTAGCTCGCCTTTGGGCGCCGAAGCCATGAGGAGCTGTTGAAAATTCAGCGCGGGGTTTCGGCTACCCCACCGTCAGGTCGGGAGCTCGAAGAGGTCCTCGAGGGGCTTGATGATGAGGGAATTCTCTGGGCTGTTTGGAAGGGTTTTGAAAGCATCGAAGACAGTTTCGATGGTGATGGTGATTTAGATCTGCTTTTTAATGACAAGGACATGGCGCGTGTTATCGAGGTAGCAGGGGACTTTGGTTGGTTTGAGGCGGAACGGCCCGGGATTTCATTCCCTTCGGTCATTCACCTGTTTCATCATGGGGAGAAAGGCGTCCCCTTCCACCTTCATTGCTACTTTGGGCTTATCACGGGGCACAGCTGGCTCAAGGAGTATCGAATACCTGGATCACCCGAGATTCTGGCTGATCGAGTCCGAGACTTATCGCTTGGCGTGTGGAAGATTTCTCCCGCAGACTCTCATGCAATATTTTTATTTAGGTATTTCGTGAAATGTAGTTCCTGGGTCGGTCGATGGCTTTATTTCCGGGAGTTGGAAACGTACCGCCTGGAGTGGTCTTCTCTCGGGCACTACTCGTCGGGCACTCGAGCCCGCAAAGACTTTGTCACTGAGGACATGGAACCTTATTACTCGGGTTCTGGTGAGTTGCAGCTGCCACCCTGGAAACATGCTCGGCGTGTTCGACAGAGAGCGAAGCCGCTCCGCCGCATGTCTTTTTTCTCGCTGAAAAAGTCAGAAGTCTCGATGTTTTTCTCAATGGCACTTCGAGTCCTATTTCGCGTTCCAAGGCGACTAAGTGGGGGCGGGATTGTTTTCGCACTTGTAGGTCCGGACGGCGCCGGCAAGTCATCGCTGGCGTCATCCTTGGTTGAAATTCTGCACCGTACGCTGCGTGTCCGCCATTTTCATCTGGGGAAGCCTAGGAGCCTAGTCGTCTTGCGGGCACTCAGGCTTGGCGCCAGAATGTCAGTTCGAAACGCGAGGGACAGGAGCGGGTCGAGATTACCGTTCGTTAAGCCCCCACGCACTCAGTCCCTGCTGTTCGCAGTCTCTAGTTTGCTTATTGCTGGTGCTCGGTTCCTCGAAGCCCACAAGGCGCGTTTTTTTGCAAACCGTGGATTCGTTGTTGTCGCCGACAGATGGCCGCGAACAGTTTTCGGCGCTCCCGATGGCCCCAGAATCTCGCCTCATCGACCGCCGAACCGGCCGACAATCGTGGAGGTATTAGCTTTAATCGAGCGCAAACTTTATGAGGCAACTCCAGCCGCGGATATCGTCATCTTCGTGGTTGTCGGAGTCGAGTTGGCCCTTCATAGAAATGCTTTGCGGGCGGAAGCCGACCGAGACAGTCCAGTCGACATCAATCGCCGGTTTAGGAGTTCCTATGCGGGCGGCTTTGGATCTGCGGCCCGGATAGACATGGAGAACAATGGGACGCTAGAAGCGGGAATTTCCGCATTGCTGTCATTGGCACAGCGTGAAATTGCGCGGAACCAAGCGCGGACAACTGGATAGGAGATCTTTACGTAATGGTTACGGTCGTCGAATTTTTTGGGCCGCCGAATTCTGGAAAAACCTTTTTTGCCGGCCAGGCCGCCATGGTTTGGTCTGGCGCGGACACGAGTTTTTCAGTTTGCGGACCAGGCCTCCGGAAAGAAGTCACATTTAGATTGAGACGGCTGGCCTTCATTTCGCTGACGATTTTTCCTCTCGTAGCCAGGCGGAACGACAAAATACTGCGGCATCTCCGATCCCTTTCCGAAAGACCTCTCACACCTCGGGTGAGACGACAGGCACACTATCTTGCCAACTTCATCACTTGGAGTGTCCGCAGGGGAAAGATATTTGTTTGGCTTGACCAGGGGTTCCTTCAACTTGTACTTTCGAGCCCCGGACTACTGGTCCTCAAAGACCCGGGTGACACTGCGACCACCTTCCTGAAACTTCTTGGTCTTGACACAAACGCGGTTAGAAGCGTCGTCGCCACCACAGTGACAGTCCCGGAGAAGCGGGTAGACGGGGTCGTTTTTTTTGGAGAGAAAAAGATTTCCCTCGTTGGCCAGCGTTCCCATGTAACCAGCCATGACGATCGGTTTGCCGCTGTTATTCTGAATGGTGTGGACGAATCACCGGACCAATTCGTTGGGTTGCCCCCTTTCGGCGGAATTGAGGACTCAGGTTTAGAGCGGAAGGTGTTCGGTCAGTGATTTTTGAACAGCGCCGAAAGAAACGCAGCATTCCAAACCGAGCGGTACTTTCGGTGACGTCGGCATATTCCCTCCAGTTGCTGGGTCAAATTCCCCAGACGTTGACGGATGGAGGCTGGGATGTGCACGTTGTTTCCTCAGGGGGCACCGAGGTTGCTCAGTTTCAGGAGGGGAACCCCGAGGTAACGATGCACCAGATCAGTATGGACAGAGAGCCCAAATTTTTCCAGGACATGGCAGCTCTCTGGGGGTGGATTCAGTTGATTCGGCTCCTTAGACCTTCCGTGGTTTCTAACGGGACTCCAAAAGCGGGGCTACTTGGCACAGCCGCTGCTTTCTTGCTCGGTGTGCCCCATCGGGTGTACATCGTTCGTGGGCTCCGCTACGAAACTGCACGACCACCGGCCCGTTGGGCACTGATTTTGGCGGAACTCGTAACAATGGTTTCGGCGACTGATGTCCTTGCTGTCAGCCCGAGTGTGGCTCAAGCCGTTCGCAACTTGCCTCTCCCCAGCCTTCGGCCATCACCCGTAGTGCTCGGTTTTGGCGCGTCCAAAGGAGTCGATGGGAATCGCTTTCGACCTAGAGAACGGTCACAAAAGTCGAGCGACCTGGCGCAGATTGGTAAAAAGGACTTCGTCGTGGGCTTTCTCGGGCGGCTGGCCGTGGACAAGGGAATTTTTGTCCTTCGACAAGCGAGCAATATGTTGAGCCTGGAGGGCTTCAGCCACCAATTAATATTCGCGGGTCCTTCCGAGCTGTCGGAACCTGTTGACACTTTTCTGGAGGGGTTCGTTGCCCCTACCGTCTACCGGGGCGCGCTATCTGACCCAGTGGACTTTTACCATCAGATCGACATTCTTTGCCTCCCTACGCTTCGAGAGGGTCTTCCCAACGTCGTTTTGGAGGCCGGAGCTTGCGGTGTTCCAGTCATAACTACTAACGCGACGGGTGCTGTTGACTCAGTCGTAGAAGGGAGCACAGGACTAATTGTGTCGGTAAATTCCGCCGAGGAGCTGGCGGTGGCCATAAGACGGCTATCCGAAGACCACCAGCTCTTTTCGGGAATCCGGAAAAAAGCCCGGTCGATTACCCTCGAACGCTTCGGCGAAAGAGTGGTGACGAGCAATACCCGCGACTACTTCGGGCGCTTCTTTCAGGGTTGACCCTTTATGTCGAGGACTCCCTTCGCATTCGGAATTTCTGATGTAGATAATTTTCTTTTCTTTTTTCGAAGAACGAAAGTGTACACCGCACTGTTTACCCCGCCATGGCGGAGGCTCGCCGTGACGTAGCCCGTTACATCGAGGGGTTTTGCACGGGTCGCCACTCAGCTCCCGTCCACCACCGCCCCAATAACGTTCACTCCGCTTTCCAACAGCGATTCTCAGCAACATGATAAATCAAGGAAAGCCATGGTCAGGGCCCCCGCAACCCCATTTGGCCATCAGAGATGGGCTCGAGATTGAGAGACTTCTCGATTCGGTGCACCGCCAAGCCATGATTGCTAAACACTGGGCTGTCATCTACCCAGGACTTACCGGAGCTGAGGCGCGGGTCCTGATCGCCCGAATGCGACCATGCAGAACTGCACCCGCATCTGCGCCATCAACTACACATGCGCTTGGTAGGCGAGAGAATCTATCTCGCCTACCAAGCGCAAAACCACGCCAACGGACGTATCGGAGGGACTGTGACCCGCACTTGGATACTGTGGTTCCAAGGGCGCGTAACGGGATTTTATCGGAAGAAATCGCTGGCTGGCTGGCTGGCTGGCTGGCTGGCGCGGGATTTGCAGGACGACCCGCCTCCGGGTCAGTCGCGAAACCCTCTGGGGGGAATCTGCGGGGCTGCCAGGAGGGAGCAACAACTTTGGCGATACTTGCCCAGCGGGTTTATGAAACGCAGGAGACGGACCTGAAGGAGCCGGCACTCTGATCGGATTAAATGGCGCGTCCCGGTTCATGAACGCCCGGTGAAAGTGGCATCCAAGACCACCTTTGGGACCTTGGAACCCGACACTTCGGTGGACGCACCCGATGCTGCCTGCCCAAAGGCTCCAACTTTGAGTACGTCTTTCGGGAGGGACTTGATGAGCAGGCAAAAGAGGTTGGCCGCTCTCGGAATGCATTGGGGGCGTGAGGCCCCAGCGGACGTACTTCACGAACTATGCTCGACACAAGCAATTCCTGATATGTTGCACCTCCAACTAGGACCCGAGGACGCAGTTATCCAACTTTTTGATGTTATGCTTGGCTGTTTTTGGGTTCACCCCGAATTCGAAATGGAAGGGTGACCCTTCACAAGGTGGATGTCTTGATAACAATCACGCTAGAAATCGTTGCACTTTGAATTAGAATCCGGGCGCACAATCAGCCCGGTAGTTACCTGTAACCGATTGGGAGCCAGTAAGGATGAACAACCTGAACCTGGCCAATGAATCGGTAAATGCACCTTGGGCGCGGAAGCCGACCTTTGCAGCACCCGGCGCTCCTCTGGGGTCCGACCCTCAATTCGGTAGTCGGAAAGTCGGGTGGCGTTCACAAGAGTCTTGGGGTCTTGTTTCCGGTCTTTTGCCTATTCGAGAACTTCTGAGCAGCAAACTTTTTGGGGGGAGCATGTCGTGGGAGGCTTCGCCCTATGAGTGCGTTGCGAATCTGCGTGAATCTGAGGACTCAGATGCGCCGGGCCGCCTCGGCTACAGCACCGGCTTGAGCCGCGCGCGCTCTTCGTCGTTAGATAGAGTGATTGGGTTGGGAAGCTTCGTGAATGTGACTATTCGGAGGGTTACCTCGAGGTGACATCCAGAGACAGAGCAATGCCTTCAGCTAATCGGCCGGCATGCCTGCGTTTTCACCTGGTTTATGGGCCTCAACAGTGATGAACTTTAGGGCTCGTCTTCGATACGGAAAAAACCTCCGCGAACTCATCCACCACTCGGGGACATTGATCGCCGGGAACCTTTTCGCTGGGATTTGGGGGTTGGCGTACTTGGGAATTCTCACTAGATCAGTTGACCTATCGACAGTCGGTCTTTTCGCGACAGTCATCGGGTTCGTGGGCATCGTCGAACGTCTTGTTGGTTTTCCGAGTTGGCAAACCGTCATTCATTTCGGCACTGAAGAACTCGGAGGCTCAACGCCGCACAAACTTGGAACCGTAATTCGAATTGCCGGGATCATTGACTCTTTAGCTTCAGTTGCTGGAGTGGCTGTAGCGATGTCCGTAGCATTCTTTCTTCAAGATTCGCTCTTCCAAAGCTCAGTAGGCACCATGACAATGCTAATTGCAGCAACGCCACTGTTACTGGGGGTTTCATCGACAGCCACTGGTGTCCTGAGAGTTTTTGGGCGTTTTCGGCTCATTGCGATTGCCGGAGCTTTCGGGCCTATGGTGACGACTGGGATTTTTCTTGGCCTACTTTTGGCGGGTGTCAACGACTTGCCTCTCTTCGTCTTTGGGTGGGCAGTCGGAAATTTACTTTCTAAGTTGATTATCGTTGTCGGCGCTTCGAAGTTATCAAAAAGTCACACAGATAAATCTGGGTCGTTGACCAGCATGAAGGCTTACTTATCAGAGAAAGATCAGTTCAGCAGATTCGTTTTGCTATCCAAAGCCAACGGGATGGTACGAGCTTTGAGGGATATCGACATTCTCCTTGTAAGTTTTTTTCTTGGAGCGAACATGGCGGGGCTCTACAAAATAGGTAGATTAATTGCTGCGGTCTTCGGCCGGCTCACAGGGCCATTTCATCAAGCAATATTTCCTCTTCTTTCTCGCCTTCTGGTCACGGGAGAGAGGAAGCAGATGGTTGTCGTCATGCGCCAAGCATCTGTAATACTTGGTTCGACAGTTCTCCTGGGATGGGTGGGATTTCTATTTTTCGGCGAGGGAATAATGGCATTCATCTTCGGCGCGGTTTACAAGGAGGCATTCCTCCCCACCTCAATAATGTTGATTGCTATGGTGATATGGAGCTTTGCACAGTCATTGTCACCGGGGCTTTTGGCTGACGGAAAAGTAGGGACCCTATCGGGTATTGACGCCACCACGACGCTAATTTACATAGGCAGTCTCCTGTCCCTGTCGAACCTTTTTGGTATTCTTGGAGCGTCAGCGGCTCTCGTGCTATTTTATCTAATGTGGTCCTCGGCCGCTCTTTTTTTTACCCTGAAGCAATACAACACACTGGAGAGTTAGGTTCACGCGATGATCTTTTTAGAGGCTCTATCGTTGTTTTTTCGTGCGCTTTTCGGGTCCGCTGTGATGCGATACGAGGCTAGACACAGACTCCTTGTTGGCTTGGCGGCAAAATTCGGCTTCCGCGTTTACAACAAGAACCTGGACTGGCCGGACGACGAGGAATTTCTTGAGATCTGGAGGCGGTTTCCGGGGTCGGGCAAACTTGCCCATGAGAGAAAATTCATCCCTCATTCGATTGCGAGTTAATTCAGAACGTTCCCGGTGAAATCGTTGAATGTGGCGTCTTCAAGGGAGGTGGCAGCTTCGTGATTCTGTCTGGAACAAAAGAGAAGATGCTTTTTGGCTTTGACTCGTTCGAGGGCCTGTCCGAACCGGACGTAATTGACCGCCCTGCTTCTAGGAAGGTTTTTAGGTGGGCGAAGAATGACATGAGTGTCCCCATCGCCGTCGCTGAAGCGAACTTGTCGCCTTTTGCCGAGCGTGTCCGCTTGTACCCCGGATGGATCCCGCACGAGTTCGACGCTGTTGCAGACGGTAACTTCGCTTTGCTCCACATCGACGTAGACCTGTACGACCCAACATTTGCATCACTGGATTTCTTCTACTCTCGGATGAATCCTGGCGGTGTAATTGTCTGTGACGACTACGGGTCTTCGGCGTGCCCGGGGGCGAAAAGGGCGATGGACGATTTTTTTTCGGACAAGCCAGAAAGCGTCGTGCATCTGACATCGGGGCAGGGAATTGTGTTTGTGTTGGGCCAGAACAAAATTTCTCTAACGGACAGTTCAGAAGCGCGATGAATCTCGGGCTTAGGTGTTTTAGGCGTCCGGCTATATGAAGGCCCTTGTCACGTCCTTCGTCGAGAAACAAGCTGCGTCCTACCCGGGTGTCCAGAGGGTGGCGGCTGCGTCTTGTTTCCAGATGCCGTTCCATGACAGGTTCCCTCGCGCGACCGAAGGGTGCTGGCCCTTAAGAATCGCACACGTAGGGGCCGGGACAACGGGGAAAAATCATTGAAATTGTAGACAACTTCCCCTCGGCCAAGTTTTTGGCTCCGACTAGTCGTCCCCTCTCGAGCTTGAGCTGTAGTCTTCGGTTGTCAGCTTGTTGTCAGCCCATCTGCTTCGGTACATTCGGGCAGTTGGGTAATCTAGGTCGTATTCTGAATATTCTGCAGGGTTGGTGCGCACGAAATGGAATTTTTATGATTTCTACGCCGTATACGGACGCGCCCCGCGGGAAGGGCAACACGCGAGAACGAGATGACGCCCACGTCACTGAGTGGAGCAGGCGGGAATTATTTACCTACCTTGAGACGTCTGGGTTTCAGGTCGCTTCCCACAGGAACCTCCTTCCAAAGTCCTTACGCCTCGACCTGCAGACTGGGATATGGGCGTTGAAGAGGGCTCTAACTTCCCCCAGATTCCATACCAACCAGGGCGTATTGTCCATCGTTAACTCCTGAAAATGTGTGGCCTTTTTGGGGAGTCGGTCTCTCGCGGGGAAGGGAAAAGCTCCGCCGCTCGACTGGAAGGGGCTCTTGACTCTCTCTCTCACCGGGGGCCGGATGGGGTTTCCTTCCTGAATACCCCGCAAGTGTTCCTCGGGCATAGGCGCCTGGCAGTAATCGACACATCTCCTGCGGGCCAGCAGCCATTCTCCGACTCGGGAGTCCACGTCACTGTGAACGGCGAAATCTACAACTTTAAGAAGCTTCGAACGGAATTAGCTCAGTCAGGGTCAGGCTTCATCTCTGAATCAGATTCGGAGGTGGTGCTTCATGGGTATCTTCGCTGGGGAATTGATGGGTTATGCACGAGACTCGATGGAATGTTTTCGGTTGTTGTATATGACTCGCGACAAGAAGTCGTCCACTTGTTTCGTGATCGGGCCGGGATCAAGCCCCTTTACTACCTTCAATCGGGTCCCAGCTTTGTCTGGTCTTCGGAAATTCCGACCCTTGTCGGATGGTTAGGAAACGTAAACCCGCAGTTGGATCGCGAGGCTTTGATTGATTTTCTTGTGTATCGCTACTTTCCCGCTCCGAAGACTTTGTACAAAGATATCCGCCAGATTCCGCCTGGGACGGTTCTTTCGCTAGACGTTGCCAGCGGAGACATCCAACTTAATCGTTACTGGGAATTGGCCTATGCCGAAGCAGATATGGACTTAGGAGAGTTCTCTACCTCCTTGACCTCCCTTCTTGCGGAGAGTGTGGTTGATCAGCTTACGAGCGACGTGCCCTTGGGCTTGCTCTTGAGCGGGGGCTTGGATTCTTCCGCCATTGCTGCCTTTGCGGCCCCAAAGGGAACGCTCAAGAGTTTTGCTATGGGGTTTCGTGATAGTGCCCGTGATGAGTCTGAAGACGCTCTACTGGTGGCTCAGGCCCTCGGGCTCGAGCACCGTGTTCTGTGGTCTGGAACCGAGGCCCCAGAGGATCTTCTGCGGAGGATGCTCGGATGGTTCGGGCAACCTTTTGGAGATACGTCAGCATTCCCAACCCACGACATATGCGCTTTCGCAAGGCAGGATGTCACGGTCGTTTTGTCTGGCGATGGCGGTGATGAACTCCTTGGGGGCTACAGCTGGTACCAGCGCTTCCAG
>Ga0335396_10007046_pt1 | contig 10912 bp, 8 predicted proteins | sample FRY02_FD_205743 | JGI IMG/M metagenome (GOLD analysis project Ga0335396, IMG submission 205743) | Freshwater microbial communities from Lake Fryxell liftoff mats and glacier meltwater in Antarctica - FRY-02 (spades assembly) (version 2) | ecosystem: Environmental > Aquatic > Freshwater > Ice >... | reverse complement strand
CCCGCCGGTCCCGCCCCCCCCCCCCCCGGCACGAAGATCGTCCGCCGCACCCTGGACGCCAACACCATCGCCTGGGAACTCCCTCCCAGCGGCAAATCCGCCGGCCTTCTCGCCTTCGCCTCCCTCTGGCTCGCCTTCGTCACCTTCTGGACCTTCGGTGCTCTCATCGCTGCAAGCAGCACCAATGATCCCCAGTCCTGGCTCTTCCCCGCCTTTTCCATCCCCTTCTGGGCCGTCGGCCTCTGGATGCTCTATTACGGCCTCCGCACCAAATTCGCCAAGCACCTCTTCCTCATCGAGGCGAGGGAGATCATCATGGTCCGCTCCCTCTTCGGCCGGAAAAAGCGCAAGGCCCTTCAGCGAGCCAGCCTCAAGTGGGTGCAGAAAAAGGAGTTCTCCCAGCAGAACTACACCCCTGTTTACGGCGTCGAAATCCGCGGCGAGGACGGCAAGCTCCGCTTCGGCACCTCCCTCAGTGAGGACGAAAAGGATTGGCTCGTCGCCGACATGAAGCGCGTCCTCTGGCCCCCCGATCCCACCCCCGATCCCCATCCCAATCCCGAAGCCAACTCCGAACCCGACTCCCTCAACGGACTCGTCGAAGCCGCCGCCCACCCCCGCTCCAGCCGCAGCCAACTCTTCGAAGTCACCTTCCCGCCCGCCCCCTCCGCCACCTCCACCCTCGGCCTCATCTTCGGCTTCCTCATCGGCGGCCTCTTCCTCGCCGTCGGCATCTTCGCCCTCCGCGACCCCGACTTCTTCCGCTTGCTCTGGCTCGTCGTCGTTTCCTTCTTCGCCCTCCCCATGATCGCCGTCGCCGTCTCCACCTGGAGAAATCGCAACCGCATCATCCGCGTCCGCGGCGACCGCGGCGAAGTCCAGGTCGCCATCCTCCGCAACGGCGAGGTCCTCGAGGACAAGCACATGCCCCGCCGAGGTTCCATCACCGTCCATTCCTACAACACCGGCCAAGTCAACGGCGCCCCCCGCGTCCGCATCGAACTGCTCGGCGAAAACCAAGTCCTCCCCATTGCCAAGTGGTATCCCCAGGACCTCGCCGCCCAACCCCTCGCCGTCCTCAAGGCCGCCCTCGAGTAACCCCCCCGTGGCGGCGGTTTCCACCTGTCCCGGTGTAGCGCCACGCGAAGACGGAACCGCCCAGCCGATCTCCCACCAGTGGCGTGACCGTCCCGCCTGCCCGGGCGCAGCCTCCGGCGAAGACTGGGTCGCAGGCCCCTCCCGCATCCGCGCCCGCCCTCTTCTCCCCCGGTAGCCGTCCGCGTCCCGCCGCAAACCCCAGCCTCGTCGCCCCCAATAGCCTTTCCCCCTTTTGGACTGTAATGGCAGCGTGCCCTTCACAGCTCGGTAGAGCGACGCATGGAGTGAGTCCGCAAACCCCGGCGCCCCTCTCGTCCCTGAAGGGGACATGGCACAAAGCCCATGGTTTCAACCATGGGATCCCCCCCCAACAAAGGCTCCTCACCCTGACGGGGTGACGGCGGCCTCCGATCCATCTACTGCCTCCCGCAGATTCCCCTCACCCACCCATGCGCCACCGCCTGCCGACATGCGTCGCCACCCCCTCACCCCACTATCCTCAACGCCAGATACGGCACCAAGTTGAACACAAAAATCGTCAGCTTGTAGTACGCCATCGCCCCCATAGTGAATACTGTTGAAGCGCTCCTCACTCATCGGAAACATCCTGCTGTGAAACCGATAAATCCATCCCCGGGCTCCGAAAAACATCAGGGCCCAGAAGATCATAATGCCAATGTTGATGAGCGTGCACCATCCCAGAAAATCGCGTGTCAGTTCCAGTGTCATCGTCTTGTTCTCCTTTTGATTCTCCCACCCTACACTCGATCCCCGCCTCACGAAGCGTAAATCATCCGCAAATTGTAGGGTTTGAGCCGCGGGAAACGTGATTTCCGCATTTCGGCCCGCGCTGTCCGTCATGGCAGCATGAGACCTGCCATTCTCTCCCTCCTCCTTGCCCTCGTCCTCGCCCCCCTCAGCGCGGTCGCCGGACCCACTATCACGCAACTACGCTACACGATGATCACCGGCGACGATGCCATGCGGGGCACCAGCGATGCCTACCTGCTCTTCTGGCGCCGCGGCAACCCCGACCCGGTCGATCTGGGCGGCACCACCGCCGGCCTGCCCCGCAACCCCTGGGAAAACGCCCTTCCCAGCCATTCCGTCCTCACCCGCTCCCGGACCATCGACCCCATCGATCTCGCCGAGATCACCAACGTCGGCATTCACTTCCACCTCCCCTACTCTACCATCGGCCACACCACCTTCCTCTTCAACTCACCCGACGAATGGCACCTGGACGGCCTCATCGTCACCGGCCTCACCGCCACCGGCGAGGAATACACCATCTACAACAATCCCGGCGTCAACTACCGCTTCATCCGCCTCAATCTCTACCTCGACGACCACTGGCGCCTCGATCGCTTCAAGTCGCCCCACCTCGATCTCACCGGCCTCCCCGACACCAACGTCGACGAGTTCCGCATCAGCGTGCGCACCCACCACGACGACCTCCGCCCCGGCAGCCGCGCCTTCTGCCAGGTCAAACTCAGAAACGGCTGGCGCTTCGAACATCCCCTCACCCCCCGCCCCGTTCACTTCGCCGACCACACCGCCGTGCAGCACGAGTTCCGCCTTCCCCGCCTCGTCAACCTCCACGACATCGAAAGCGTAGCGCTCCGCTACGAAGCCGACAACTCCGGTGGCTCCACCGACGAATGGAACGTGCAGGGCTTCTCCGTGGAGGCTCGCCGCGGACTCACCACCACCGAATACCTCGTCGGCCGCACCCCCGACCTCCGCCGCATCCTCACCGAAAAATACGCCTCGCCCACCGCGTTCAACACCAGCCGCAGCGAGACGGTCCTCTTCTTCCCCTCCGGCATCACCATCCCCACCGACGCCCACCTCGCCCTGAGCATGCGCACCGGCGGCGACGACTTCCGCGGCGGCAGCAACGCCTACCTCCGCGTCTTCCTCAATGACGGCGGATTCCACGAAACCAAACTCAACGGCTACGGCGAGGGATGGGGCGGCAACTCCACCGTTGCCAAATCCATCGACCTGCCCTCCTGGATCGAACACCGCCACATCCGCGACTGGGGCATCCGCTTCGAAGCCGACCGCCGCGAATGGATGGGCGACGACCAGTGGACCCTCGACAGCTTCAGTATCGTTTACGACAGCTCCCTCGTCGATGCCCCCACCCTCGTCTTCGGCACCGGCCGCAGTCCCCATCATTTCCCCGAAAGCGCCACCTGGATCCCCGACCTTGGCATCGCCACCGAGCCCCTCGTCGAGAAGCAGACCTACACCTATGTCACCGAAATAAACCTCGCCATTCCGCTCCTCCAGAACACCCCCTACCTCATCGAACCGCCCCTCCCCTTTGCCGAATGGAACAAGCTCCTCTGGGTAAACCCCAAGATGTGGGAAAGCCTCCTGAAGGCCGCCAAGTCCAAACGCTTCGAGGCATTCGCCTTCGGACTCCTGCCCGGCGAAAAACCCATCCTCGAAATCGAACCCCACCCCCCCCATCCCCACTCGGGCGGCAAACGCTTCCTCGTCCGCTACGCCCGACTCCTCGGCGTCACCGATGCCGAATTCACCCTCCTCCCCCCCGTCATCACCCCTCCCGGCGGCATCTACGATGCCCTCCTCCTCCGGTAGGGGCCGGTCACTCCGTGCCGTCCGGCGGTTCCACCCTCCGCCCACGCCACTCCACCTCCCCGTCTGCGACCTGCGACTCTCCTCTCCCCCCTCCGGGGCCCCCCACTTTCCTGACACAACAACCCACCCACTAGCGTATCCACGGGCCACCATGACTACCTTTTCTCGTCGTAAATTTCTCCGCACCACCGGCCTCGGCGCCGGGGCCGTCTTCGGGTTTCCCGCCATCGTCCGGGGCCAAAACCTCAACGAACGCATTCGCGTCGCCGCCATCGGCGTCGGCGGAAAGGGCTCCAGCGATGTCGACAACGTCGCCAAATGCGGCTGCGATTTCGTCGGCCTCTGCGATGTCGATCTCAACACCCTCGGAAAAAAAGCCCAGAATCACCCCAAGGCGAAGAAGTACCAGGACTTCCGCAAGATGCTCGAGGAAATGGACGGCGAGATCGATGCCGTCACCATCTCCACCCCCGACCACGTCCACGGCGTGGCCGGCATCATGGCCATGCAGGCCGGCAAACACGTCTATTGCCAAAAGCCCCTCACCCAAACGGTCTGGGAATCCCGCATGATGCGCACCCTCGCCAAGGAAAAGAAACTCGCCACCCAGATGGGCAACCAGGGCAGCGCCGGCGAGGGCCTCCGCCGCTCCGTCGAACTCATCCAGGCCGGCATCATCGGCGACCCCCTCGAACTCCACGTCTGGACCAACCGCCCCGTCTGGCCCCAGGGCCTCGACCGCCCCGCCGGCTCCGACCCCGTCCCCGAAACCCTCGACTGGGACCTCTGGCTCGGGCCCGCCATGCAACGTCCCTTCAAAAACGACGTTTACCACTCCTTCAAATGGCGCGGCTGGCAGGACTTCGGCACCGGTGCCCTCGGCGACATGGCCTGCCACACCGTCAACATGCCCTTCCGCGCCCTCAAACTCGGCTACCCCGACAGGATCGAATGCGAGGTCTCCTCCCGCGTCTACTCCGAAACCTATCCCCTCAGCTCCCGCATCCGCTTCGAGTTCCCGGAACGCGAAGGCCTCCCTCCCCTGAAATTTTGGTGGTATGAAGGCAACCCCGGCAACGACTTCAAACCCCTCCGCCCCTACCCCGACCTTACCAAGGAAATCGTCACCCTCCGCGGCACCATGCCCGCCAGCGGTTGCCTCGTGATCGGCAGCAAGGGCATGCTCTACTCTCAGGACGACTACGGCGGCGATCCCTACATCATGCTCAAGGGCGAAAAGGAATACTCCCTCGGCAGCAAACACGAAGCCTCCCAAAACGTCCCCAAAATCATCCCCCGCTCCCCCGGTCACGAACAGGAATGGATCGACATGATGAAAGGCGGCGCCCCCGCCTACTCAAACTTCGAAATCGCCGCCTACCTCAACGAGGTCATCCTCCTCGGCTGCGTCGCCCAACGCATCGGCGAAGGCCATCCCCTCGACTGGGACGGCCCCAACATGAAGGCCAAAGGCAACGACGAAGCCTCCGCCCTCGTCAAACGCCAATACCGCGACGGCTGGGCCCCCAAGGTCTAAACCCCCAAATATGGAGCGCGGGTTTGCAACCCGCCCCAAAGCCCATCAGCTCTCCTCCCGTAGCGGAACAACTTTGTTGTTCCGGCGGTCCCGCCATGTCCCCACCCACCGCCACCGCTCCTCCTCGAAACTTCCTCCTCTCCCACAGTCCGCATTCCACTCACTGTATCGGTCCCGCATACGCCGGAAACCGACTGAAAAAACTGCGCACCGGCTTCGAAAACGCCAGCAACGGCACCACCGCCACATTCGTCGCAATGAAGGCCATCAAATAATACCGGATCCACTCGATCCGATACATCTCCGGCTCGTACCACATCATCTCCGGATCCAGCAACACCGCCACCGCCAGCGCCGCGCCCAAGGCCAGACTCATCACCACAATAAACCGCGCCGCTTCCTTCCCCACCGCGATCCCCACCAACAGCCCCACCCAGACCAACAAGGCCGCCGCCCGATAAACCAGCACATCCTCTCCCAGCACCATCACCTCCAACACCGTCGCCACCACCGCCCGCACAAAAAGGAAGACCACAATCGCCGTCACCGTTTTCCATCCAACTCTGGCCCGCAGCATCGCCCGAACCCTAGCACCCCCAAAAACCAATCGGAAAGCCCAAAACGTGGCGGCGGTTTCCCAACCGCCCAGCCGATCCCCCATGGCCTAACCCTCCCAGTCCCCTCGCTCCCCTCGCTCCTCCCCGCGTAGCGGCGCCTCTGCGAGGCGTCGGCGGTTCCACCTCCGTTCCCTCCACGCCCCTCCCGCCCCAATCTCAACCACCCCTCTCCACCCGTGACCTGACCTTCCCTAAACAATCCGATCCCCCTGATGCTGCGGCAAAAAGAACTCGTGCAGCAGATTATCCACGCACAACAACCCGTCCCGATCCAGCATGATCACCCCGTCCTTCACCTCCAAAAACCCCTCCTCCTGCAAATGCCCCAGCGGCCCCGCAAATTTCTCCAGAATATCCACCCCGAACTTCTCGCGAAAATACACCGCCTCCACATGCCCCAGCTTCATCTTCAAAATGAACTCTCGGATCATCCGCTCCTCCTCCGTCGTTTTCAAGGAACGCTTCAACGGCATCCCCCCCGCCTCCACCACCTTCATATACTCATCGATTTCCGTCAGGTTCTGATAGTGCACCCCCGCCACGTGCGAGAATGACGCCACCCCCAACCCCAACAAATCCGCCCCACTCCACAACGCATCCCGATAAATGAACTTCGTCCGCTCCGGATTCTTCACCGCCGTGTAGCCACTGCTGATCGTATATCCCGCGCTCTCCAGCGCCGCAAAGGCCTCCTTCACCCAACGCCGCTTCGTGGCCCAATCCGCCACCGGCGCAATCAAGGCCCCGGTGTCCTTCATCTCCTTGTAAATGGTCGTGTTGTAGGGGATCTCCATCTGGTAAATCGTCACGCTGTCCGGCAACAATTCGAGGGTCTTCTCGATGTTCCGCTGCCAGTTCTCCTCCGTCTCCTCCAGCATCCCCGCGATCAGATCGATATTGATCTGCTCGAACTCCTCCGCAATGGCCCGCTCATAGGCCCGATACACTTCCTTGGTCCGGTGGGCCCGGCCGTTGATCTCCAAAATCCGATCATCAAAATTCTCGATCCCCAGGCTCACCCGCGTCACCCCGATCTCCTTGATCGCGGCCAGCTTCCCGGGATTCAGCGTCCCCGGCTCACACTCAAAGGCCACCTCCTCCGCCTCATCCCATGGCAGCACCGCCTTCATCCGATTCGTCAGCGCCGTCAGCTGCTTCGCCGACAAATACGAAGGCGTCCCCCCCCCGAAATACACAAAGTGCGGCTTCCGCCCCTCCACCAACGGATTCTTCGCCAGCGCCTCAAGTTCCCGCATCGTGCAGTCGAGGTATTCCTTGATCTCATCCGCGCTCTTGTCCGTATAGACCCGAAAATAGCAAAAGTGGCAGCGCTTCCGGCAAAACGGCGTGTGGTGATAAATCCCCAGCGGCACCCCCTCCGGCCCCTTCTTCGCATAGGCCTCCTTCACCTCCTCCTGATGCCCTTCCTGCCAAAACGAGAAGGGCGGATAGTTCGAAATAAAGTAATTCCCCGCCGTCGTCGCCTTTGCCTTGGTTTCCGTCGTCATCAGTTCGTGTTGTCGCGTGCTCCCCGCCACTTTGCACTCTGCAATACGTCCCCACCACCGATTTTTTACAACGAGTCTCCCCAACAGTGGCGTGACCGCCCCGGTCGCAAGCCTCTCCCCAACCCGTGGCGGCGGTTCCCACCAGTCCCAGCGGAGACGGCACCGCCAAGCCCGCTTCCCACCTCCGTCATCACCTCCCCCCGCCCGACCCCGGCATAGACCGAAAAGGCGACACCGGATTCCCAACCTTGGCTATTGGACATTGAGTGTTCGACATTGGGTGTTCCTCCCTTCCGGCACCCCATTCCGCATTCCCTCACTCCCCCCGCACCGCAAACACCGTATCCCCCGCACCCCCGATCACGATCATCCCATTCGCAAACGCCGGCGGCGCATTCAACCCCTCCCCCAAATCCAACACCCACACCTCGCTCCCATCCGCCGGATCCAGCGCATACAGCCGCCCGTCACTCGACCCGAACAGCACCGCATCATCAAACGCCAGCGGCGAAGAATCCACCCGCCCCCCGGTCTTGAACTTCCACAGCCCCTTTCCCGTCAACCGGTCGATGGCATGCAACTGCTTGTCCCGTCCCCCGATGAACACCGCATTCTCCGTCACCGCCGGCGCCGAAAAAAACGAAAACTCGCTGTCTCCATAGACCCACACCAGGTCCTTCGACAACAGCTCTGAAGCCAGCACCTGATTCGCCTCGTTCCCCATGTAACTGTTGCGCCCGTAGGTCCCCACCGTCCCCGTGATGTAGGACTCCGTGACCACCTCGTTGACCACCTTCCCGTCCGCCAAATTCAGCGTGTAAATCACCGCATCGCAGCCCCCGAAGACCACATACTTCCCCTCGATCACCGCCGGCGAGCCATTGATGTATTCATCCGTCGCAAACTCCCAAACCTGCGAACCATTCCCGGCCCGCAAACACCGCGCCACCCCGTCATAACCATTCAGCAGCACCCAATCCTCCGTCCCGTCCGGACTCTTCACCACGTTCACCGAGGCCGAGACTTTGTCCCTGATGTTGTAGCGCCACACTTCCTCCCCCGTCCCGACGTCCAGCGCATGCAGCGTCCCGTAGTTTGACCCCACAAAGACCTTCCCCCCCGCCACCGTCGGCGCCGCCTCGATGGTGTCCTCCGTCTCAAAACTCCACTTCTTCTCCCCCGTCTCCGCATCCAGCGCATACACCGTCCCCCAAACCGACCCCACATAGACCACCCCGTCCGCAATCGCCGCCGCCGCAATGATCCCCGCATCCGCCGTAAACGACCATGCCACCTCCGGCTTCCGCGGCACCCGATCATGCACCCGCCCCTGCAACGCCAGCCCACCCCGCGGCAACGTCCAATCCTTCGTCTTCCACCCCGGCCACCGCCTCCTCCCCTGCTCCGCCATCCTCCCCGACCACCTCCTTCTTCTCCCCACACCCCACCAACGCCAGACCCAACGCCCCAGCCATCGCCATTCTCATCCCGCTCATAGTAATCGCAAACCCTGCCCCCGTTCCCACATTCGTCAAGACCGGGATGCCGTCCGCCTTGGACTGCGGAAGCCTGCTGCCGCTTTGCGGTTTGGCAGCCTGCTGCCGGCAAGGCACCCCCCGACTCCCATGCCCCCTCTCACCACTCCTTCCCTCCACCCCCCCGGATCCCAACGGCATTCCGTCCCCCCACCCCCTCGCTCCCACCCCCCCTCCCCATCCCAAAATCAGCGCACATCAGTGAAATCAGTGGTTCCTCCTCCCCATTCCGCATTCCGCATTCCAATCACCCCAACACCCGCCCATACAATCCCCCGAAATCCTCCTCCGTCAACCGCCGCGGATTGAATTGCCCCGTCCACTGCGTCGCCGCACTCGCCGCCAACTCCGGAATCGATTCCCGCGTCACCCCACAGCCCGCCAGATCCGGCAGCTGCGCCAAACCAATGACCCGCTCCACCCACTCGATCAACGGCTCCTGGTTCATCGCCGCCAACTCCAAATACACCGCCACCGCCGAGCGCTCCTCCCGGTTCCACCGCATCACCTCCGGCAACATCAGCGCCACCGCATGCCCGTGCACCACCCCATACTTCGCCGTCAGCGGATTCGCCGCGGCATGCGCCGCCCCCAGCATGCTGTTCTCGATCGCCATTCCCGCCAGCGCCGCCCCCAACTGCATCGACGCCCGATGCTCCAGCAACGCCGCATCCTGCAAAACCATCTCCATCCCCGAAGCAATCCGCCTAAACGCCTCCTTCGCATAAAGCGCCGAAACCGGATTCTTCCGCGTGCACACCGCCGCCTCCAAGGCATGCGACAGCGCATCCAAGGCCGTCAACCGCGCCACCTTCAGCGGCTGCGACACCGTCAACTCCGGATCCAGCAGCGCCACCTTCGCCAGCGCCTTCGGATCCCCACACGCCATCTTCTCGTGCGACCCATCGCGACTCACCACCGCATAGCTCTGACACTCACTCCCCGTCCCCGCCGTCGTCGGCACCGCGATGAATGGCAGCATCGCCTTCTTCGCCAACCCATAGCCCTTGTAGTCGCTCATCCGCCCCCCGTTGCTCAGCAGAAAATTGCAGCCCTTCGCGGTGTCCATGCTGCTCCCCCCGCCAAACCCCACCAGACAATCCACCGGCAGATCCTCCGCAAACTGCCGACACGCCTCGATGTCCGCCTCCGCCGGATTCTCGTGCGTCCGGTCATAAATCGTCACCGAAATCCCCGCCTCCTCCAAAATCCCCACCGCATGCCCCACATGCCCCGCCTGCACGATCCCCGCATCCGTCACCAGCAACACATGCGTCCCCCCCCCCCCCCCGGAAAACCCCCCCCCCCCGGCCCCCCCCCCCCCCCCATCCCACTCCGCAAAATCTTCCAATCCTCTCCTTGTCCTCCGGCCCTCCACACGCCAAGCTTCATCCTGTCATGCTGGAACGCTCTCTCCGCCGCGCCCTCCTGCTGGGCCTCCTCGGCTGCCTTGCACTCACCTCCTGTGGGCGCGGCCCCTTCCGGAAAAAACCCAAGGTCCCCACCCTCGCCCCCGCCGCCAATCCCGCCATCGCCGCCGCCACCAAGTTCTCCGTCAACATCGTCGAGACCGATGTCGATCGCCGCGGCACCATCGTCACCGGCAGCATCGTCCTCGACGCCCCCCTCGCCCGGGCCACCAGCGGCACCTATTCCCTCAGCCCCGCCCCCGCCAACACCATCCTCGCCGCCGGCAAGGACATCACCGCCGCCTTCGCCGAAAACTCCTCCGGCAAAATCGCCGTCACCCACAGCGGCAACCTCTCCATCCTCGAATTCTTCACCAAGGACGGCGACTCCATCCTGAAAGTCATCGGCCCACCCAACGGCAACGCCATCCAGGACCACTGGTTCTACCTCGGGGCCGACTGCGGCCTCGCCACCGTCACCCCACACCCCTGAGCCCGACCGCCATGCAACGCTACTCCCTCATCCTCGCCGGCGGCGCCCTCATCCTCGTCCTCCTCGCCGCCCTCTGGACGAATCGCAGCCGCGACCTCGCCC
>Ga0335396_10007038_pt1 | contig 10918 bp, 9 predicted proteins | sample FRY02_FD_205743 | JGI IMG/M metagenome (GOLD analysis project Ga0335396, IMG submission 205743) | Freshwater microbial communities from Lake Fryxell liftoff mats and glacier meltwater in Antarctica - FRY-02 (spades assembly) (version 2) | ecosystem: Environmental > Aquatic > Freshwater > Ice >... | reverse complement strand
GACGGAATATGAGAAATCCCTCGTTTTCTGAACTCAGCCAAACTCAGTGATTTTGGCGAACGACCGGAACCATTCAATCCATATAATTTTTTGGTTTTCGAATCCCAGACGATGGCATACAGGTCTCCACCAATTCCATTCATATGAGGCTCAACAACTCCTTCCATTGCATTGGCCGCAATAGCTGCATCAATGGCATTACCGCCGGCTTTTAAAACATCAAGCGCAACCTGCGTGGATAGAGGATGCGATGTTGCAGCCATTCCATTTTGAGCGATAATTTGTGAGCGTGTTGCCCATATTTTACCGTATGGTCGATCTTGAGCCAATAGACTTAAAGGAAGAAACAAAAGAAGAAGGAGTTTTTTCATTAGCGGGGGTTTTGAATAGCTAATATAGTAGAAATGGAGGGAATTTATGATTTGAAAATTTGACGCCGGATGAATAAGAGTTGGTTAGTTGGTTGGTTGGTTGGTTAGAGAATTATCAGTTCAAGCATAATTATCTAAATCTCGTTAGATCTCTCCTCGCCAAACAATTCCTATGTTTTCAAAACAGGTTTCGCTCGTCGACATGACGCCGAATGAATAACTGAAGGTTAATTTGAAGATTTGAAAATTATCATCTCCACCTAAAAATTTCCCTGCATCTTCAAATTTTCAAATCTTCAAATCAACCATTATCCAATAATCATGTCATTTTATTTTGCTGATACAAAATCATCCGTTTCAATAATTATTTTTGGAAAAAAAAAGGGATTTGTAATCAGCTTACTCAATAAATAAAATGGAAGAACAAGAAGAAAAGCCTGACTTAGTTGTTTGGGAGAAGGAAAAAGGCTATTATCAAAAGGGACTAAGCTACGGTACTAATGTGAGTGCCCCTGCAATAAATCTTGAAAATGTAGGCGGTTGGAAACAAGCCAATGCGGAGCTGGCAAACAAAAATTTTAAAACAAAATTTGATGAACTAAGAGAAGAATATGAACGGATGGTAAATGAAGTTCAACTAAATGAACTTGTTTATTCCGCTAAATATAATTTCACACCGGTAATGGGTGAGGTATATCATCTTTATAGCAAAACGGATGATACCATATTTCTTTCTTTAATCTCTCCTGATAGCTGGAACCAGAAATATCTGGGCTCTTTCAAATTAGATGCGAGTCACAAATGGTCAAAAACCGAGTTTAAGATATAATTCCTAAAATTTTAATTGGTCTAAACTCAATCCGAATAGTTTCAAGGAAATTTCATTTAGTTTTTCTACCGGACCACTCAAGTGAATCGTTCGATGAATATGTTCTGCATTTGCCCCAGAAGCCAAACCTAAAGCAGGTGAAGAGCTTTCCAGTTCATAGAATTTTCCCATTTGTTTTCCATCAATAGGTCCATCAGTATAGGCATTAACCGCATCGCCTACAAAGGGGTCATCCTGTATTTTCCAGGTAGAGTTTACATAGTCTGTAATTCCTTCCGGCAATGTAAATTGCGCGATTGTTAGTGTTTTGTTTTCCGCATCATAGCTCCCAACCATTGGTAAAGCCCGCTTTGGGGAAACTCCAATTTTACTTCGCTGTTTTGCATCAGCTTTAAATAGAAGATGCCCATCTCCTATTTTTAATCGCTCTGCACCTAATTTGCCGAAATAATCATCTGTTACAATTTTACCCATACTCAAGCTATCACCTTTTTTATATGGGATTACCACATTGGTTTGATCATTAGACTTAAGCATGCTTAATATCCATATTGAAAGTAAACCTGTTTGTTTATCCCATGTGTTTGATCCGGTATTTGTTATTGAATTTTGGGACTGAAATCCTACAGTACGAATTTCAGAACTGAGCTCAAGTCCCAGAAATTCACTAATTGATTTCTGATCAAGAAGTGAAACTGTTCTGTTAACCTTAATATCAAAGCCGGTACCGGTATAATTTTCCAGATGCATTATTTTTTCAAACTTTGCTTCTGTTACATTTGAGGAAACTAGGTTAAACGACTCTGAATCAATTGCTTTGGGAACGTACCAATTGTTAAAAGTAAAATCTGATCCTTTTTTAAAGTACAGGGAAAACTGCCCGCCTTCAGGTCCAAGCCAAAATCTTTCCTCACCGCCAATGGCGGTAAAATGTTCTGAGAAAGTTTGTTTAGCTATCAGATCGTAATTGATCCAACCAAAGCTCATTCCCTTTTCCCCATCCGCGGTACTAGTCATCACCCGGCCTTGATAAGCAGGTAGAACAATAAGCTGAGCCCCACTGGAAGCATCCTTTAGTAGAACCAGATCCGGATGATGTTTTTTTAAAAATGCGAGATCATACCCAAAAGTTCCCTTTTGATCAGGCTGCTTCTGACAGGCACTCAATAAAATAAAAAGGATTAAGATGCTAAAATATTTTTCCACTGAATGATAATTAAGTATTCGATTATTTACTATCCACAATATACGAAAGTATAATTATTCAGGAGCACTTCGAATCCTGAATAATACATCCCATAAATCATAGAACTTACTAATCTAAATTGCAGTTTAAACGTTCCAAAACACAATAGGGCTTTTATACAATAAAAGACCGTTGCAAGGCAATTCCGTTAAAATTCTTATGAATATAATAATTTAAATATCTCTTTATCAATTAATTATGATTATTTTTAAGCTATGAAAATAGCCCAAAACCCATCATTTGCAGATCTTGCTGTAGCCAACCGAAAGATAAAATCACAGTTTTTTTGCATAGATCAACCTGATCATCGATTGGCGGCCTATCTCTAACCTTATCAATAAACATTATAACAGAGGAATGAGCGCTACAGGTCAGCCTTTATACGATGGCTTGTTGCTTTTCAAGATGGGCTTGTTACAGACTTGGTATGGACTTATTGATTATGAGATTGAAGATAGGTTGAACGACAGCATCTCTTTCAGCAAGTTCTGCGGACTGCCTCTTGACAGATCTGCGCCGGACAATTCTACCCTAAGTAGGTTCAGGACAGACCTTACTCAGAAGAAGGTTTATGAAAAGCTTTTTAAAGCGATGAATAAGCAATTAGAAAAACATCAGATTATTGTTAAAAAATCCGTTTTGGTGGACGCCAGCATAACCGACAGTCATTTGAAACCAAAAGGCAAAGCGAATTACGAAATAATAACGGACCGAGAGGAGGAAGAGGTGAGTGAGCAGGAGATCGCAGCGGTAAAAATAGTAAAGATAAATGCTCCAGGAGTAGATATCGAAGCGTCATAGATAAAAAAGGCAGGCAAACTTCGCTATGGCTACAAGAAACATGTAGTTACCAATGAAGAAGGTCTGGTGATGGGGCTAATTTCCACAGCGGCGAACCTCAACGAAATTACAAATCTAGAAGATGTACTGGACACATTAAAAATAGCAGAAGGTACGCCAGTAAAAGCAGATAAAGGTTATCAATCCCAGAAAAATAGGGATCTTTTGGAAGAAAGAAAGCTGAAGAACCATATTATGAAAAAAGCTAAAAAGAACCAACCGTTAACAGCATGGGAGATGAAGTTCAATAAGTTGATAAGCAAGACCAGATACAAGATAGAGCGAACTTTCGGAGGGATGAAGCGGTTGTTCAACTCAGTGAATGCAAAATTTAAGGGACTGGCAAAGATGCACACTCAGAACATGATGGAAGCCATAGCCTAAAATTTATATAAAAGTCCGGGGATAATTGTGTCTAATGCAAAAAAAGACTAACAAAAAGCTGACAAAAGGGCTTTCCATCGATATTTCGATCGAGCAAGGAAGCTGATTTTATCGAAAAGAAGCAATAAAAATCCCCCGAAAACCATAAAATAGAGTTCAAGAAAATTTATACGAGGCCATGCAACGGTCTTAAAGAATAATGACGAGCTAGTAATATTATTTGTAAAGCCAAAAATTAAATTTTCCCCAGACAATACTGATTCTCAACTCTCAACTCTCAATGAAGCATCGTCCATATTTTTTACAGATTTTCCATATAGTCGGACTGGATGCCTGATTTCAGGATTTATTTTCTTTCACTGTAAAAATTGAAGAATTAGAAATACATAATGAATAATTACACTTCATCAAGGGTTACCTTTTATCAATAATTGTATTAAGTGTGGTATTATCTAAAAACATTAATCACGAAAAATGAAAAATTTATTCAAATTTGGATTCTTAGCTTTAGCTATCTCTTTATCAGTTGCTGCTTGTAACTCAAACAAAACTGAAGAAGCTGCTGCTGACACTATTGACTCTGTAGCAGAAATGAGTACTGATTCATTAGAAGCACAAATCGATACTGTTGATTCAACTGCTTCAGCTGCTGTTGATTCAGTAAAAAAGTAATTAACCAAAAATTACAATAAGAACCTTCTCATTAATTTGAGAGGGTTTATTTGTGTTTAATTTTTGCCGAAATGCGCGCGCCTCTTGTAATGGCTTCAAGGATTAATTCTGGTTCGCAAGCATGTACACGCTCTCAGCATAATAACCAGCGATTATCCAAATGGATTCGTAAATACAACATGTCCTAACTATTGCATAATTTAACAACAACCTTCTGCACCTGAACAAGCACTTACCGCAGCTAATGGTGTACCTGCTAGTATTTCTTCTTCTCTTGCAGGTCTCACTTCCATAATTCTTAGCTGATATACCAGGGTTTCACCTGCCAATGGATGATTGGTATCCACTACAGCAAAATCATGATTTTTTTCCAGCAAAACAGCCTCACAACCATCAGGAATTTGAATAAAATCTCCAAGCTGCAGATCAGCAATATCCGGAAGATCAGCATTGCTGATCTGGATGACCAGATTATCTTCTCTTGGGCCGAAGGCTTCTGAAGGCTGGATAAGTACCTCCACTTCATCACCAGAGAACTTCCCATTCAAAGCCTCTTCAATTCCGGCGAGAATATTTCCAGCACCATGTAAATAGATTTCAGGTGAATACCCAGCAGTATCCTGAATTAACACATCCTCAATACTTTTAAGAGTATAATGAATTGAAACCACTGTATTTTTTTGAACTCGCATAGCTTACAATTTAAAGACTAAATTTTGACCGGGCAAGAGCCTGATTGTGGATGAAAATTTCATGGTACATCTGTTCCCTTCTTGTGTAATTGAAACTGGTATGATCTTGTCGCCAAGCTTAACCTCAATACCAGAAACCTGATGCAAGGTTTTCAATGAAAAACTGTTGAGACTTAGCTCACCATACCGAATCTGGAGTTTTGCCTGAAGTTTTTGGACCGATCTTTCCTGCTCGAACGTTCCCCAAGCTGCTGCAGATGTAAATGGAGCTTTGAACTTCTCAGGATTTAATTTCGGGTCGAATGCCATATGAGCATTTGGTCCATGATATTCAAATCCACAGGCGCTAATAAATGTCCCATAGCTTGCCATTGCTCTTGCATAATGATCACTACATTCAATCTCATTAAATGGATTTCTTTTGGCAGCATGGTATCTGTCATGGATCATTCGGGTGATGACTAGTGCCTCTTCAGTCATTCCCTCTGCCATCATATGGGATGCTACCTGATGCTCAAAGCCACTCATACATTCATGGAAATAGCCTAATTGCCAGGTAATTTTATCCCCATAAGGCCTTGCATCATTTTTTGGATTAGTATTCATCACCATACCCCCTTCTCCTGCTAGAGCATAGGGTCTTCCTCCCGGACGATCTTTAATATAGGGCCCAACGTCGGGGGTAAAATTATATTTCCATAAAGATCGGAGCGCTTTGAGTGTTTTTTCTTTATCAATGATCCGACCCAAAGCTACCTGATGAGACCAGCTTTGTCCGTAAACCTGATCTATATGGCAGGTGTTATAAGATCCCAGCTTTTCTCTTCCTTTAATCTCATCAGGTCTGTGAATAAAATATTCGCCATTAAATAGCTTCTCCTCCATATTCTTACTTCCCTTGCTACAATAGTCTTCACATATTTTTTCAAACTGCGAATCATTCATTTCAGCCGCCATTGCACCTGTAGCTTTAACTGCGGCAATGCACAAGCCAACAAGCCATGCAATCTCACCATCCCAAACCGCATCCAATGTATTCTCAATCGGAGTATCCTCCATTCCATCCTGATTTTTATCCTGCCGAATAATCCATTCAGTTGCTCGCTTAATTTTCTCCCAATTTTTAGTCAAAAACTGTTTATCTGCACTCATCTGATGCTCACGGTAGATGCGTAATATGGTACCTGCCTGACCATCGATTGCCGCAGTTTTAACTACCTCCCCTCGATACCAAATCATCCCATCAGCTTGCAAGGATAATCCCAGATCTATACGTTCACGGGTATCCCTCTCAATTCCGGGGAATATACGGCCTACTGCTTGTGCGTATTGCCAAACATGAGTACAAGTACCCTCACAACATCCAACGCCTTCCCATGCATAAAATCTACCGGATTGGAATCGATGTGCAGTTGTTGTGGCCATGGTTGAAATATTCGAAAAGGTTCGTTCAAGGAACCACCAGGGAAGACTTGAATCAAACCAGGTATTTTTCCATAACTTACTTTCATTGCTCAGGGAAGAGAAATTCTGATGTACATAAGCCAACACTTCGAAAGCTGAGCTAAACCAATTCGCATAATATCTGCCACGGTCTTGGATAGCCTGATTTAACTTCAGATTTGCAAAATGCCAAGCAATTGAAAAATGAGCCTCCACTATATTTTTAGGCTTGACCTGATAGTCAGTACATACGGCAGCCACAAGCTGCTGATCTTTAGATTTCTCGGTAAACTCCCCTTTCTGCTGAGTAAAGGAAGCTAGGCTAATCGGAAACTGAAGATCAGTAATTGTTTTAGAATTTCCATTCAAAGAGGCAATTGCTAAAGTACCAAAATCTGGTTCCTCTAATTGCAGTGCTGAGCCATTGAAATTGATGCTGCCTTGAACAGATTTTAACTTACCTTCTGATAAAACTTCATTCCTGCGAATGTCATTTACCCCCGCCGAGCGTATTGAAACTTTATTTTCAAGCCATCCGAGTATAGATATGCTGACAGGCTTTTCAGATTTATTAAGAACAGAAAAAGAATATATTGTACATGGTAGACCAGATTTTTTTTCATCCAAGGGAATAAATGGAGAATAAACATTTGCAGTAATTTCTACCGGCAGATCTTTAGAAATGTAGCGTACAGTAGCCATTGGATAAGTTGCTTCAAAAATAATTTCATCCCAGTCATCTGCATTCATTTTCTTTAAAAAGCTTTTATCGCCTATTTGAATTTTAAAGGCAAAACCTTGTTCCAGTGGACGTATATCCTTTGCAGGTTGTACATAGGCTGAGCCATCTCTTGACCGGACTTTCTTTCCAACGTGAAGTTCGCTGTCCCAATCCACAGATTTTGGATCTATACCCTCCTGCTGAGAATTAAAAATATCCCATAACCATAGGCGCCCATCACCCCCCAGATAGACTGTACCGGTGTTGATGCCACCAACCGGCATTCCAATGTATTGAAGCTCATTTTTGCTCTTAAAGTATTTACTTACAGAACCCCGATTATATAATGATCTTACCCATTGCGGGTTCAGCTTTTTATCGGCAGGAATATTATGTACCAGTTCTCCAGGTAAAAATGGCCCGGCAATGGCTCTAGCCCTCGAGGCATACATACCGGCAGCAAATATCCCGGAGGTCTTTAAAAAAAATCTTCTTTGCATAAGGCATTAAAAGAATGTTATGAATTATCAATCTTAAAAATATAAAAGAGAATCAATGATGAATTCGTTCCTTTATGAAAAATACAATAATTTAATTTTTTAAATGAGATCTTACACAAATTTATTTTTATGATTTTTCCTAAATCAAACATACTCAGAGTTACAATTCTTTTTTTCGGATTAATATGGCTGTCCCAGTCCTCCTTTGCACAAGTTTCATTTATAGCAGGCGAATTGAAAATGAGCCTAAGCAAGCAGGGATCTGTGACAGAATTATCCAATTTATCAACAGGCAAAAACTATATTTCTACTGATACTCTATCTCCTCTGATTACACTGATAAGCAAGAATATACGGTACCAACCAAGTTCCATGAATTACGATAAGGTTCAGAAAAAAATCACACTTGGATTTAAAGAAGCGGGAGTAAGTATTGACATTCGTACAACAAGTAAAAGCACCCATCTTGTTCTGGAAATTATTAAGGCAGCACCAGAGAGTAAAATCGATGCCATTATTTGGGGTCCATACCCAAACATAATCGCTAAGACCATAGGCGAAATCATTGGTGTAGTAAGAGATGGCGAAGTATCACTTGGCATACAGGTTTTAAACGTCAAAACAATGGGAGGTGATTATCCTAGCGCAGAGGGCAGCACTTGGGCGAGGGGTATTGCGGCAGTTTCATCAATATGGGGAAGCAAACTGCAGGCCTATTCCATTAACAGGGATCATAACCGTTTTGTGGATGCTTGGGGAGGCCTTTACAAAAACATGCCTGTGAAAGCTTTAAAAGGCGAAACAGTTGTCGGAAGTAAGATCGCAGTTTTTTCCTGTAAAGAGCCAATGACATTCGACCGTTTGGAGCAAATTGAAATCGCCGAAAACCTTCCTCATCCAACGATAAATGGGGTTTGGTTTAAAAAATCAAATCTTTATGGCAAATCCTACATGATTTCATCCTATGGTGAAAAAGATATAGATGAGATTATTGGATATACCAAACGCGCAGGACTGGTATCCTTGTACCACGAAGGACCGTTCAAAAGCTGGGGTAATTTTGTATTAAATCCCGATCAATTTCCAAATGGAAAAGATGGTTTAAAAAACTGTGTGGACAAAGCACATGCAGCAGGTTTGTTTCTGGGCATGCATACACTTACCAATTTCATCAATACCAATGACCCATACGTATCACCCGTACCCGACAATCGACTGAGTTTTACTGGAACGTCCACTTTAAATAGAAACATTGATGCTGATCAAAATACAATTGAGGTTATTTCACCGGAGTATTTTAATGATGAAAAAGGGAATAACCTACATACCGTAAAAATTGGATCTGAATTGATACGCTATAAATCTGTGAGCAACACTGCCCCTTATTTGTTATTGGATTGCCAGCGTGGTGCTTTTGGGACTGTCAAATCTGAACATCAAGCCGGTGAACAAGTAGGAAAACTTTTTGATCATTCATACAAGGTGTTCTTTCCAAATCTGGAAATGCAAAGAGAAGTTGCGAAAAACATTACTAATCTGATGAATGAGACGGGTGTGGATCATCTTGATCTGGACGGTCATGAAGGTGCGCTTGCATCCGGTCAGGGCGATTATGCTCTTGAGCTATTTGCCAAAGATGTTTATGATCAGGTAAAACATGATTTTATTATCGGGACCAGTCTGAGCAAAACATTCTACTGGCATATCGGTTCCTATTATAATTGGGGTGAGCCTTGGTACGGTGGTTTTAAAGAAAGTATGCAACAATACAGGATTGATAATCAGGGTTTATTTGACCGAAATTATATGCCACATATGCTGGGATGGTATCTTCTTGCAGATAATACTACCCTTCCGGAGATGGAATGGATGCTGTCGAGAGCCGCCGGGTATAATGCAGGATTTGCCATGGTTGCAAGGCCTGCTGCCTTGAGAAAAAACCCGCTTTCAAACCAATTGCTTGATGCTATCCGTGAATGGGAAAGCGCACGTAATGGAAATGCTTTCAGCAAAGCTCAACAAGAGAATTTAAAAAACCCAAAGAACGAATTCCATCTTGAAAAAAGAGATGAAGGCAAATGGACGCTCCATCAGTATGCGATGTCACCAGTTTTTACAAGAGAAAAATTTGAACGTCAACCGGGCGAACCCACGCATACCACTTGGAATTTACAGTATAATTGGAAAGAACAGCCACTACAATTTAGAATGCAGATCACAGGCGAAAAAGGCAGCGTGAAAAATATTAAAATGCAAATTGACAATTATAAAGAACTTTTGTTCCCTATTGAGTTAGCAGCAGGTGAAAGCCTGGTTTCTGATGGTACAGAAACTATCCGGCTTTACGATAAAAATGGAAAACCAAAAGGATCATTCAAATTGCAAACTATGCCTCCTGTTGTTTCTTCAGGAGCATATGTAATTCTGATGGATTCTGATTTTACTGGAGATGATAATCCTAAAATTGAAGTACAATTTAAGGGACTTTCTGGGAGTGAGGAGATACAAGTAAACTGATTTTAGGACTTGAAACAATTACGAAGTGAATTGTTTTGGCTTCTAAACGAGTCTGAAAGTCTCTTTTGTATTGATGAATCCGTAGAGACGCTGCGCTGAACTCTACTGACAGTAGGGTCTTCAAATTTTTTAAACAAAATCTATCTTATAAATTTACCATTTTATACTTTGTTTCATTTATATTAATTGGTATAGTTCTGGTAGTATTACTAAGTTAGAGTACCTAATCAATCTAGGAATTATTAATTAACCTGTATAGCTATTTCAGGACAAGACTAAATGTCGACCAAATTACTTCTTTGAGTAAAATTTCTTAAATTTTCTTCTTTAACTATAAGGCTCCTAACAGCTTTAATCGACTAAACTAATGTGGTGAACGTACCATATTAATGTCATATTATTGGTCGAATATAATTATCAATCCCTTCTGGATATTCAAAAGTCATTTTACTATTTTTTGCTATACTCCATTTAGAAAAAACAAAAATAGTTTAACGTTTTTACAAATTAGCCAACAGATTTAAAAAAACGAATATGAAGCGTAATCTGATTTTAATTCTACTTTTTGCAATGGTAGCTTGTGAAAAAGAAAATACTTCAAATCTTAATTTAGATGAAAAAGTAGACAAAACTACCTCTGTGGAAAAGGCTAAGGGAAGTTTTTCTAATGGGGGCCCATGGAATGGTATCTGGCGCTGCGAAG
>Ga0335396_10007025_pt1 | contig 10930 bp, 10 predicted proteins | sample FRY02_FD_205743 | JGI IMG/M metagenome (GOLD analysis project Ga0335396, IMG submission 205743) | Freshwater microbial communities from Lake Fryxell liftoff mats and glacier meltwater in Antarctica - FRY-02 (spades assembly) (version 2) | ecosystem: Environmental > Aquatic > Freshwater > Ice >... | reverse complement strand
TTAGAACTTATGGTTTGCCCTTGCACTGTAATTTGGATTTCGTCATTTTCAATTTTTGGCCCCAATGAAGCATAGAATTTATGTGTTTTTCCACCACCACGAGCTGGAGGTCCACCACGGCCGTCAAAGAAAATGGCGTGAATTCCATATTTTCTAGACATTGCGGTCAACTCTTTTTTAGCTTTGTAAATACTCCAATTGGCCATCAAATAACCACCGTCTTTTGTTCCGTCAGAAAAACCCAGCATAATGGTTTGTTTCCTGTTTCTCTTGGTCAAATGACTGTCATACGCCGGATTATTGTAGAGTTTTTCCATAATAATATGTGCGTTTTGTAAATCAGTGACGGATTCGAATAAAGGAATAATATCGACAGATAAATCATCCCAGCCGTTTAAGTGGAAAAGCGCAAAAGTTTCCATAACATTCAATGCACTTTCGTTATTGCTGATGATATATCTGTCTGCGCCAGATTCTCCGTTTGATTCTTGAATTTTCTTTATAACTTGTATGGATTCTAGAGTCGATTTTGTTATTTCATCATTGAATACATTTGTGTCTAGATTTCCTTTGGCATTTGATAAAACAGCAATTTTTTCATCTTCGTTTAACTCAAAATAATTTTCAGGAAAAACAGTTGAACCCGAATTCCAATAAAATTGAACCACATCCTTGAAAACAGCGTCGTGTATTTTACTGTTTTGTCGGATATCTAAAGAAGCAAAATGGAATCCAAATAAATTCACTTTGATGAGTAATGCTTCCAATTCTTCTAAATACAAAGATTGGTGTTTCTCGATTACGATGGTTCTAATTTTATTTAATTGGGTTTTGAATTCATCCAAAGTAATGTAAATCTCTCCTTTTGAATAAAAAACCGAACGGTATAATTTATTCTCCAGCTCAGACACCAAAACATCTACTTCATAAAAGGTCAGCTTTCGTTTTAAACTTCTCATTTCGACGTAATAGCATTTCAATATAGAAGTTCTTAGTCTTTCGGCAACTTTTAGGGTAATTTCGGTTGTTACAAATGGATTTCCATCACGATCGCCACCCGGCCAAAACCCTAGTTTTATTAATTGATTTTGAATGAATTCGCCATTGAAAACATTCTTTTGAAGGTAATGAACCATTTCGCCAGAAGTTTCATAAAACACGTTTTCAAGATACCAAATCAAACTGACCGCTTCGTCATAAGGATTTGGTTTTTCGTTTTGGATAAAAGGTGTTTTTCCAAGTTGAGCCAGTAATTGTTTAATGTCAAGCAAGTCATTATTACGAATGGCATCGGTCAAATCATTGATAATCCCCAAAACTGCACCGGGATAAAACTGAGTGGGATGGGCCGTTAAAACAGCTCTAACATTGAAATTTTCAAGGAAATCAATCAGTTCTTCTTTGTTATTCTTGGCATCTGATTTTTCTTTAATATCTCTTAAGGAACCTCTTCCTTCCATATTATGCACTACTGGAAAAGCGGCATCTTCAATAGCATCAAAAAGCACAATTTGGCGTTCGATATATTGGATAAAACGAAACATTAAATCAATTTTTTCGGTTTCGGAAACACTATGCAAGTATTTCTCTGCAAAAAAATCAACAATTTCTTTAGGTGTTTCCTGTTTTTTAAAACCAGAATCACAAACATCTGTAAATAAGGGAAGCATAACTCCAGTATTATCGATGGAATCAAAGGGCAACGTTATAAAAACGCTGTTGTAGATGTGATATTTGGAAAGAACCTCTTGGTTGAAACGTTCTATTTTTGGAAGTGTGTACATAATATTGTTAAAATTAGTTGTAGTAGCAAATTAATAGTTAGTCAAAAAAAAACCTCAAGAATTCACTTGAGGTTGTAGGTGTAAACAGCTTCAAATGAATTACATATTCTTAAAAATAGTATGCATTAAACGCTTTTTATCATTGATGCTTTCCTCTAATGAAATCATAGTTTCTGTTCTATAAACACCTTCGATATCATCAATCATAAAGATAACATCTTTTGCATGTTTGGTGTCTTTAGCTCTAATCTTGCAGAAAATATTAAACTTTCCAGTTGTCACAGAAGCAACCGTTACAAAAGGAATCTCGTTAATACGTTGCAAAACAAATTTAGTTTGCGAAGTATTATTAAGAAAAACGCCCACATAAGCGATAAAAGAGTATCCTAATTTATCATAATCAAGAACTAATGATGAACCCATTATTATTCCAGCGTCTTCCATCTTTTTGACCCTAACGTGCACGGTACCGGCAGAGATTAAAAGTTTTTTGGCAATGTCTGTAAATGGAATTCTAGTGTTGTCAATCAACATATCCAATATTTGGTGGTCTACTTCATCTAAACGGAATTTACTCATAATTCTTAAATTATTATTATTAGTTGCAATTGCAAAAATTTACATAAATACAAATGGTAGCGATTTTTTTTAAGAAATCATCAAACCATTTACAATCTTTAAGGAATTATTTAAATAAAAATCAGCTTTTTGATTTAATTTAGGAATATTATTTTTATTATCGCTATATAAGGCACCTTCTGCATTATATTCAAAATGTCCAAAATAATCATCCAATTCGCCTATATTAACGACGTAAGCGTTAAAACAAATTTGATTTTCAACCAACTCCTCTTTGTATTGAGCAGCAAAATTGGTGATTATTTCAATACCATCATAATTTATTTTGATATTTTTATACATAAAATCATAAAAAATGACATTATTTTGAGGAATACTCAAATATTTATCAAATTTATTGATAACTATATCGTTTTCGCTCAGTATTAGAAAGCTTGAAATCAATGCCATAAAAATATATTTACGGGTTTCTTCTCTAAGATAATCATTCGGAAAATGCCCTGCTTCAAACAAAACCGTTGGAACTCCCATAAATTGAAAAGTATCGCCAATGCAATTTATATTGAACGAATCATCAAAACGCCCAATTTGGCCCGGAATGTATTGCTGCAAAACATCATTTATTCCGGCAATTAAATTGATTGCCTTCAATCGAGATTCGTTTATTTCCCTAGCATCGTTATAGGCTGGCGCCAAAAAAGATACGGTTGCTGGCTTCCCAGTGTTCGAAACACCAAAAATTGTGCGCTGATCGTGAAGATTGAAACAAAAATCAGGTTTAAAACTTTCGAAAGTCGCTCTCAAAACCTTGCTTTCCGGTTGCGAAAGATTTTGTGAATCCCGATTCAAATCTACTTTATTCGCATTTTCACGGGTGTATAATTTAGCTCCATCAGGATTTAGCATCGGAATAAAACAAAAAGTGAAAGAATAAAGCAATTTATTAGCTAATTCTGAATGGCCATTTAAAACATTCAAAAAATCAAACAAGGCTTTTGTAGTTGTGCCTTCATTTCCGTGCATTTGGGACCAAAGCAGAATTTTAGTTTTTCCGGTACCAATTTGGTTTTTATAAATAGGATTACCAAGTACTGATTTTCCAATAATTTCCAATTGATTGTTAGCAGTAATTTTTTTTAATAAAGGCTCAATATCTTCCAAAGTGATGTAACGACCCTGCAACGATTGCTCTTTATTTTGAGTGAATAATTGTTCTAAATCCATAGGTGAAATTTTGTTTTACAAAAGTAAACATCTTTATTTTTACATTTGTAAACATACAAAATCAATAAACTATTTATTTATGTAAACAGATTTAATACGAATCTATTTCTTGTCTTGACTCCAATTATTGACAATTGTTTTGCTTTATATAATACTTTGTTATTTTATTATTTATCAGTTATTTATATACTTTTATCGAAAGCTATAATTGTACTTAAATACTGTTTTTTTAATGATTTACAGATGTAATTTTGGTGTATTAGTTCTTTTTTGTTACATTTGTAAAATAGATATTCATTAAACTAATTTACAATGGTAAACATAGAAGATTTTATAAAAAGGCTGGAAATTATACTTGATTATTACAGTTTAAATGCTTCCACATTTGCCGATAAAATAGGGGTGCAACGTTCTAGTCTGTCTCACCTACTTTCTGGCAGAAACAAACCAAGTCTGGATTTTATTCTTAAAATTTTGGATGTTTTTCCCGATGTGGATTTGTATTGGATTTTGAATGGAAAGGGAACTTTTCCGAAATCGGAATTTAAAAGTGACATCTTTGTTGCATCTCCTACTCCAATTTCCAACAGTCAGAAGGAATTGCCCAAAATCGAGAAAACAGCAGATTTGTTTTCTGAAGATTTGCCCAACAAAAAAGATCAGGCAGAAGAAAAACCGGGAACAAATTTCTTAAATACTCAAAACTCAGCTTTACAAAAAAATAATGCAGAAATTGACCGAATTGTTATTTTCTATAAAAATGGGACTTTTTCTACTTACTCGCCAGAATAAATTATTTTTCAAAGTCAAAACCTTTATCTGAATCTTTTCCGATTACGCCATCAAAATTTTTCAACAATATTTTTAGATCAGCTTCATAATTTGCAGTTGGAAAATTAGGTTGGCCAAGATTTACTGTTTTTCGTCCAAAATCAAAGGCTACCGTGATTATGGGAACATTTGCTTTTACGGCAATATAATAAAATCCCGATTTGAGTTCGTTGACTTTTTTTCTGGTTCCTTCCGGTGCAATGGCCAATCTAAATTCTTCGTAATTGTCAAATACTTTCGCAATGGCATCTACTTTGTTCAAACTTCCCGTTCGGTCTATTGGCGCGCCTCCCATCCAACGGAAATAAAATCCGAATGGAAAACGAAAGAGCTCTTTTTTGGCGATATAATTCATGTCTACACCCGTAATTCCTCTGGTAAATATTCCCAAATAGAAGTCATGCCAACTGGTGTGAGGCATTACCATCAGAACACATTTCTTGATGTTGTCGTCAATGGTGCCCTCAATTTTCCAACCCATTAATTTAAAAAAAATAAACTTGTAAAAACTTTTTTTCATTTGGAACCTATTTTTGGTAAAATTAACATTATTCTCCTATTTTTGAAAAAAATATCTCTAATGTTCAAAAAGCTTTTCAGTTACATCATTCCAATCAACGTGTTTCAACAAAAATCCAACATTAGCCAAACGCTGGAAGTAACTTGGACCGATGGTCAATTGGTTTTAGACAGCAAAAACACCAACTATTCGTACGGAAGCTTGCAACGGATTTTGAGAAAAGGATTGAAATTTATAGGTTTCGAAAGAATCAAAACTATGGACAACATTCTCGTTTTGGGAGTTGCTGGTGGAAGTGTCATCAAAACATTGGTTGACGAAATTAATTTTGAAGGAAAAATTATAGGAGTCGAAATCGATAAATACGTGATTTCTATCGCCAATGAATATTTTCATCTGGATCAAATTAAAAATCTGGAAATAATTATTGATGATGCTTTTGAATTTGTTTTGAAAACCAATAATAGTTACGACTTAATCATCATTGATATTTTTCAGGACATTAAAATGCCCAACTTTTTGTTTGAAACATTTTTCATAAATAGAATTTGCGACCTGTTACAGCCGAAAGGTTTTATTCTTTTTAACACAATGGTTTTAAACGAAAAACAAAAAAAACTTAATCTGGGTTTTTTAAATGCTTTTGATACGACTCATTATACCACAACAAAATTGCACAAAGTAGAAGAATTAAATGAGTTGATTGTAGTTGAAAGCAAACTTTAAATCGATTTTATTTCGAAAAGTCATATAATTATTTCGTACATTAGAGGTGTTATTTCATCATAAAATTTATGAAATCTATTCTAAAGAAATTGTTGCTAGGAAATGTGTCAAGGTTGTCAAAACCGGATTATAATCCCCTAGAAAAACGCATTCAAAACATTAAAGCCATCTGGAACAACAACCACCAAGATGACAACGGAATAGAGAAAATAGTTAGATTATTTCTTTCTTCTTCGCAGTTGTTTTTTCCAGGAGTTTACATCAAATATTTAGCCTGTCTAAAAGGATATGAGTATCGGGATTTGGCTTTGGATTTTTATGTTTTGCTTAAAGTCATCTTCCCTTTATTGATTTTGATTTATCATTGGCAAGAACATAATTTTGTGATTTGGATTATGGTTTATGTCCTGCTGGAAACCGTTTTATACATTCCCACATTAATTTTTGCATCGGATATGTTTTCGAAACCGCGATCTTATAAAAGGTCAATGCTCTTGCTTTTCCTTAATTATATTGAAATAATACTCGCGTTTGCTGTTTTATATTCCTGCGGAAATTTTTTGAACAAGCCTTTAAATCATTGGTTTGACGCTGTTTATTTCAGCGCTATGACTTCATCAACAATTGGATACGGTGATTTTTATCCCGTGACTACCATTGGAAAAGTATTGGCCACTATTCAAGCTTTGTTATTTCTATTTTTTGTTATCTTGTTTTTGAATTTTTTCTCTACCAAAATAAAAAACAAAGGTTATTTTGACATTGAAAATAATTCCTAAATCACGGCAACGAATGTTTTGACCAAAAAAAAGGGAAAATTAATTCCCTTTTTTATCATTTCATTTTTTTGATGTCATCCGCTATTTGCACTTCGGTGACTTTGCCATATTTCTCGGCAATTTTCTTAATCTCTTCCGATTTGCCAATTAACACAAATTGGAGTTTGTCTTTAGGAAAATATTTTGCAATAATTTGGTTGGCTTTCGCCAAATCAAGACTATCCACCTCTTTTTCAAAGTTGTCAATAAACGATTTATCAAAATTATACCAAAACATTTGCGAAAGCAAGCCCGCCAATTGTTCCGTTGTTTCATAATCCGGTGGAAACTGTCCTTTTACATAATTTTTTGCAGAACTCAGGGCTGTTGCATCGATACCTTTTGTGTGTAAATTTTTCAACACTTCCAATGCCTTATCGATTGCAGGTTCTGTTGTTTTAGAAGCCGTAAAAGTGGAAATATAAAAAGAACCTCCATTTTTTAAATTATTAAATCTACTTCCAGCACCATAAGTCAAACCCGAATTTACTCTCAATTCGTCATTCAGCATCGAAGTAAAACGTCCTCCAAAAAGGGTATTTACGACTTCAATAGCCACATAATCTGGATTGTTGCGACTAACTCCTGGCGATCCTATGTAAAAGGTGGTTTCTTTGGCATCTCCTTTATTCACTAACAAAACCCTGTTTTCAGTAGGCAGATTAATTTGTTTTGATGCCAGATTATCTGTTTTTGCTGCCGACTTTTCCCAACCGGAAAACAACTTGCTTAGTGTTGCTTTCATTTCATTGGCATTGAAATCTCCAACAATACTTATAGCAGCCTCATTAGGTTTGTAATTTGTTTTGTAAAAATCTTTTACATCATTTACGGTCAGTTTTCCAACGGTTGACTTATTGCCATTTTTGACATTCGCATAGACGTGATTTCCGTACAATAAGGCGTCAAAATAGGAGCCAATTACCGATTTTGGGCTTTCTTTTTGTTGTCCCAACGAAACCAACAAGCGACTTTTTTCTTTTTCGAATTCGGCAGCATCAAAAACAGGATTTAGTATAATTTCTTTGATGATATTCAGCACTTTGGATTTATCCTTTGAAGCAAAATTGGAAGAAAGTCCAGCAAATTCCTTTGTAGCATAGGTATCAACATTGGCACCCAAAAAGTCCAATTCTTCGTCCAATTTTGTTTTTGGAAAATTTTTGGTACCGTGTTTTAGCGAAAGAGCCGTCAATGAAGCCAATCCTGCTTTGTCATAGTCATAAATTGCACCCGCAGGCAGAATAACAGAAACACTAATAATAGGCACATCGTGTTGCTCCATCAAGGAAACCGTGAGTCCGCTCGGCAATTTAAAAGTGGTGTAATTGGGTAGTTTGAAACCTTGAGCCGAAAGGTTACTGCTTACAAGTATCAGTAAACACAATATAAGTTTTTGCATATTTTTTTTCATGATTTACTCTTCTACATTGGTTTTTAATACGGCGACTGTTCGGTTACTTTTGGTCAAATATTTTTTAGCAACCCTTTGCACGTCGGCAACGGTCACTTTATTATAGTTGGCTGGTGCATCGAACATTTTTCTATAATCTCCAAAAAACACTTCGTAAGTTCCAATATTATTTGATTTCCCATTGATGGTTTCTACCTGATTGTAAAACTCCATTAATTTCTGATTTTTAATTTTTTGAAGTTCTTTTTCGCTGATGCCATCATTTTTTATTTTTTCAATCTCTACATAAACAGCTTGTTCCAAATCCGTTTCTTTACTATTTTCATTGGCAACAGCATAGATATTAAAAAGATTAGGGTCTAAAGTATCACCATAATCAGTGGCAACCTGCGTGGCTAATTGTTTTTGATCCACCAGTGATGCATACAATCTGGAAGAATTTCCGCTTGAAAGGACGGAACTAAGAATATTTAACGCATAATAATCTTCATTTTTAGATTCCGGAGTTTTATAACCAATCATTAAATAAGGAGTTTCAACTTCTTTCTTGATGGTAATTCTTCGTTCGCCTGTTTGGGCTGGTTCTACGATGTGCACTTTTGGTGGAGCTGGTTGGGCAGGAATAGGTTCCAAATATTTCTTGGCAAATTCCTTCACTTTTTCCATTTTTAGGGCTCCAGAAACCACGACAACACAATTATTTGGCGCATAATAAGTTTTGAAATAGCGTTCCAAATCTTGTTGGGTCCAGTTTTTCATATCGTCTTCATACCCAATAACCGGCCAGTGATACGGATGTTCCTGAAAAGCAGTCGCCTGCAAAGCTTCGGACAAAGGGCGCCATGGCGAGTTTTCAAGACCTGTTCGACGCTCACTTAATACAACACCTCTCTCGCTTTCCACCATTTTTGGGTCAATGCTCAAGCTGGAAATTCTATCTCCTTCAAGATCAAACATAATCTCTGCGGAAGCTGCTGGAAACCAATCCGTATATACGGTGACATTTTCGGTAGTATAGGCATTATTGGCACCACCATTAAATTCCATAGTTCGGTCAAATTGTTTTGGACCATATTTCTTGGCTCCGTTGAACATCATGTGTTCAAAAAAATGGGAAAGCCCCGTTATTCCTTGGTGCTCATTTCGGCTTCCTACTTTATAAAAAAAGTACATATTGGCATTTGGAATAGAAAAATCTTCTACAACCAGAAATTTCATTCCGTTTTCTAGGGTAAACGTTTTTACATCATCTGCTTTCATTTGTGCTTGTCCCGTGAAGGTCAGCAAAATCAGCAGTAAGAACATTGTTTTTTTCATAAATAATAAATTAATTGGGGATAAAAATACTAAAATTTTATTGAAGATTAAATCTTTTTTTACAACATCTTTCTCGCCTTTTCCAAGTCTTCCGGCGTGTCTATGCCAATGCTTTTGTCGGCAGTTTCGACCATTTTGATGCGTTTTCCAAATTCGAGATAGCGTAATTGTTCGAGTTTTTCGGATGCTTCCAATGATTTCATTGGCAAACTGTAGAAATCCAAAAGTGCTTGTTTTCTAAAAGCATAAATACCAATGTGTTGCATAAAGCGAACACTCACGTTTTTCTCTCTTGGATACGGAATCACGGAACGAGAAAAGTACAACGCAAAACCGTTTTGATCCACCACTACTTTCACATTATTAGGATTGTTGATTTCATCTTCCTCGGTGATTTCAAACATTAGAGAAGCCAAATCCACTTTCTTTTCGGTGTCATTTTTGTACACTTCAATCAGTTTTTCTAACGCCACAGTATTGATGAATGGTTCGTCACCTTGCACATTGACCACAATATCGACATCCATATTTTCGACAGCTTCGGCAATTCGATCGCTTCCTGATTCGTGTTCTTTGATGCTCATAATGGCTTTTCCACCATTCGAAACTATTTCATTATAAATCAAATCAGAATCGGTAACTACAAAAACATCTCCAAAAAGAATGGACTTTTTGGCTGCTTCATAAGTTCTTAAAATCACAGTTTTCCCTCCTAAATCCTGCATCAATTTGGCGGGAAATCTTGTTGAGGCGTAACGTGCGGGAATGACTGCTATTATTTTCATTTTGTGTTTGTTTTTGCCACGATGACTCATTTTTATGCCACGAAGGCTCAAAGTCACAAAGCTTATATTTCTACTATTGATTTAAAACAAAATCTTAATTTACAAAATTATTTTAAACGCCTCGAATTCGAGGAGGTTTGAAATATTTATTTATTCCTGTCTTAATTCAGAAAACTCATATTCTTTATTATCAAATTCTGGACTTAATTTTTTCGCTTTGAATTTTACATTATTATCGTCAACCATTTCAAGTGTATAAACATCTGGTTCTCCATTGCCTTCATATTTTTCGTAAAATATTCCGTCTTTTACCCACCATTTTCCTTTTTCGACAAAGTTTTCGACTTCACAGTTTTCAATAGTAGTATACATTATAATATAAGTTCCATTTTTATCACGTTTCTGAATCCAATATTTCGTCACTCCCCGAATTTGATTATCTTCTTCAGAACCACTCCAAGTACCTATTAATTTAGATTTAAGTTTATTACCGTCAGATGTTTTGGTCGTTGCGCAGGAGAATAATAGAAAGGATGTTAGGATCAGTAAGGATAATTTGGTTTTCATAAGTGTTTATTTTAAAAATTTTGTTTCAAATATAAGATTTTTCCACAAAAAAAATCTACATAATCTTCAAGGAAGTTATACTTGAAGAACCCGCCACTAATTTATGATTAAACAAACTGATCTCTTTACTTTATTTTTAAAATTTAATTTCTTTTTAAGCGTACAGACGCGATTTATCGCGTCTCACTCAAAGCTAATACCAATTATTTTAAAAAATAAAATCTCTACAAATACATTAAATTTAACCCGTTGGGTGTAATTAAAGTATTTGACTTTTAATATTATTTATTGGTCTATTAAAGATGAATTTATTGATATATTGAATCAAAGTTAAAGCTGTTATTTTTGCTAAAATTCTTGTTTTA
>Ga0335396_10007022_pt1 | contig 10937 bp, 11 predicted proteins | sample FRY02_FD_205743 | JGI IMG/M metagenome (GOLD analysis project Ga0335396, IMG submission 205743) | Freshwater microbial communities from Lake Fryxell liftoff mats and glacier meltwater in Antarctica - FRY-02 (spades assembly) (version 2) | ecosystem: Environmental > Aquatic > Freshwater > Ice >... | reverse complement strand
TACTGGGCTGCTTGGTACGGTTTCCGTACCAAGCGACAAATGCGGCAGAACGACCAGGCAAAAGCTTGTGAGAATCGTGACCGGAATCGTTAAAAGTGGCGATGCCAAACAGGCCGCCGGTCGCTGCCAACGCTGAAAGATACGGCGTTTCGGTCTCGCAACATTTTTGAACTGCGCGGCAGTTCCTCACTTGGTCTCGGTCTTTATTGATAAGCAAACGCTGCTCGCGAGGTTGCAACGTCGCGCGGCAAAGTTCGACTTTCAGAGCTCTACATGGCGAACACCGGCGATCTCATCAAAGTGCCCAATGTTCATGACCACGCCGCCTGATCCAGGAAATTCTGCAACAAACGCGGGATCACAAACCAGCAGCGGTGACGCCAGTGCTAAGGAGGCAGCGGAAGCATATGCCATGCACGACAGACTTGCAGAGATCGCTGAAAGTGCGAACCACGGGAGCTGGCCTGCGGCCAGTCGCAACAATTGAGCTTGCTTGGCTCGCGACAACTCTTGTTCGATACTGTATTGCCGAATCACCGCTTCTCGCTTTAAGGGCGTCGTCAATTCGAGCATGTCATCGAAAGTACATTCGGACGTACGACGCTTCCGATAAACCCTTGCGGCATCCAGCGCGGTTTGTCGTCTTCGAAATTCCAACTTTGCTTGAAATGCATCGATCGCCTTTTGTCGACGCTTCAAAACATAGGTCACCATCGCATGAGGGACGGCAACCGCTCCCCGTGCCGTTTCGATCAGCATCTGCTTGGCGTTACGTGTTAAGTACCGATGTCGATACTCAGAAAAGACTTCACTTTGGATGGCCTCGATAGCCGCCATCACATCTTCGCGAGATGTGAAGAAGAGATCGACTCCCACTTCGACGCAAAGCGGTTTCAAATAGTAGACTTTTACCTCGGACTTCCTTCCCGGACCGGCTAAGAATTGATCCAAGCGAGTTTGGACACAGCCTGGGATGGAATCCGTGATGCGATCAAAGTGCTTTTGCTCCGTTACACTCACAAATAGCCTGCCTTTGGGTAATCGAATCGACGCCTTGGTAAGTTCAATCTCCCGCACCTGAGTGAAACTGTCACGGTACTTTTCGACGATCGCGTTCCAGCTTTTCTTCCGAGAAGAAAACAGCGAAGAGTGTCGCAACATCGTCTCCGCCATTTCAATACTTGAGTCTCTAGGCGGAACCCAAAGGGGCGCGTCAACCCAACTTCCAAAGGGCTTTAACTCTTGATCAAGTGTGAACGGTTTTGCCACAGATGATGACACGCGAGAAGGCGTGACGCGAACCGCAGATTCACGAGAATGAGTTGAACTCTGAAGCATGGCTGTCATACGTAGGCTCCTATTGCCAGTCGGAATCGCTTAAGAAGAGATGATGCTAGCGCTCGAGAACGAATCCGCGGGGGGCACTCGCAAAGCCATTCACTTACCTTTGAGTGTATCGCTTGCGAAAGCAGAAATGCAACCGATTCCCTGCCCGAGTTGCGAGCAACCAACGCTTCGCTTGGTCGGTGTGATCGCGAAGCCGTCGTGGGACAAGTTGCTGAATCGTCTGCACGAGGATTGTCCGGCCTAATACGCGGAGTCGGATTTGGAGGAGTTCTGTCGTTACTTGATGGATGCGTATGGCATCGAATATAAGGACCGGTACGCCGAAAGTGCGATGAAGCGGCCACCGCCGAGGCCCACGCCACCACGACAGCACCAGCTTTTTCTTCCCGGTTTGCAACCCCAGCGTGACTTTGTGATCGATTCACACTGAGGCCGCCAAGCCCAACACTTCCCGTGAACAGCGGCGACTGACGAATTTCGACGCACGTTCTATCGAACGCTTACGCTCTTGGCACGAAGTCTCTGATGGTGCGTTGACGTATTTTGCTGGTTTGTGATCACTTCTTAATTTCGTGTCCGTCCAGGTTGCGCTGCTGCTCAACGGGACGACGACGAATGATTCCTAATCGCTGTTTACGGGAAATCGTTAACTTCAATCGCAGAGGTTTCCAACCAGGAAAGTGTTTACGAACCGTCCTAAATCAACACACACTGGTCACTCGATTTTGGACTTAATGGCCTCAATTGCCCTGACGCAACTGCGGAATTCGCGGCGGATGGCGAGGGCGTGGGCTCGATTTTCTAGACAGACTTCGCTGTAGATAAGCGTCTGGCGGCGGTGACTGGGGCTCAGCAGTTGTATGTGCCGGGGCTTTATCCCGCGTGTGCCTTCACGATAGACTCGTATTGACGGTGGTGAGGAGCGATCGTCGATTGAGTAGTCCAACGCCGGACGGTCGACAAAGTTCCACGCTCGTTCTTTGTGAGAGGCAGGCCTGCCAGCATCAAAAGCAAAACAAGCCACCTCGTGCCTGACTCCCGAATAGAACGCAATTCGTTTTCGTTATCCAACTGACATATGTTTGGTCCAATTGTACTGCCATTTCAGATCACAATCTTCGCGTATGCATGCGTCTTTGCGATTATGTGTATTCGGTTGCGTCGCCGAAAGATGCTGGTTATCTCACTGGTCGCTCTCTTGTTTATGTTCATTCCGTCCTGCACTGGCATCATGTATGTTGTCGATCAATTTCGGTACGGACGATTCGAGTATCCGACTATTTCTGCAATGCCAACAGATGGACATGTTGAACTGCCTTCAAAGTCAAGAAACATCATTCTGTACAAGAACGACGCTGGACATACTGCGAAATTTGAAATCGCAACTTCATCGCTAATCGAATGGATCAATGAGATGCGTGCATTGCGTCCAGACCTAAATCCAGTTCATCAAATCGAGGCTGAACCTGGGGCATCACCGGCAGGGCTGCCCGAAGAATTTTTTGCTCCATTAGAAAACGAGAGCAGTGCTCGTCAAAAAGAATTGTTAAATCGGGGGTTTCCTGAAGCTAATTGGGGCTACGATCCAAAGATGCTGACTTACCACGTGTCGCGAAGCCCTCAAGGCGGTGGATATACTGTATGGCATGTGCCGGAATCTGGCGTTGCATACCTAACAAGCGGATATTGGTAATGCGTCGGCTGATAACAAACGGGTCCACCTGAGTCGCGGCATTGACACTTGCGAAGTGGTCAAAGGCTCGCCTCAACCGATGTGAACCGAACCCTGAGAACCGCAGAATGATCTTCCAAGCGACAGTTCCGCCCCGACCGTTGGCGGATGTGGAACAGATTTGGCCCGTCGACCCAGAGTTTGACTGGAATGCCAGCCATTCGCGGTCGACCCGCGCTGTTGGGTGGTTGTGCGGGTTGGGCCGTAACTTCGAGTGCTGATGAAGATATTTTGTGGAGCTATTGTCAAATCTTGTGTTTTGAGATTTTGAATTAGGCGGCGAAGATGTCCTGCAGGCTTCCGTTTTTGACGACCAACCGTTTTCCTGTCTCACTGCGTCGATCTTGATGCATGGCAACAAATGCCTCGACGTCGGCATCGATCGCCGACTGCAGCATTCTCCTGGCTCCCTCACGAACGAGTTCATCGAGCGGACTTTTCTGATTTAATTGAGCTCTGAACGAAATCACTTCGGGATCGAGCTGATCGTCTAATGGTTTCGCTTGTCGGACTGTTTTCGACTGGCTCATGGCGTGTCCTTGTGCCCACTTCGGGCTGGTGAGGTGTTGAAGTTTCAGCAGGATGCGCCACCTTTTTCATTCATTCAAGAACACAACTTTCGATAATACCTCATAGGTTCAACGACTCTGCCAGGTCCGAGCCACGTCTTGCCATTAGCGACGTGGTCGATGTTGCCTTCCCCTTGCCATGACAAGGTCGGCACCTAGAAGCTCTGATTTCGCAGCTTATTGGCTGGCCTACGCGGTGTCCCCTACGCGGTCCCCTACGCGGTCCCCTACACGGTCCCCTACACGGTCCCCTACACGGTCCCCTACACGGTCCCCTACACGGTCCCCTACACGGACGCTCAGCACGACGTTGTTACCGCAGTCGCACCTCCGCGGGAGGCCGAAGTCATTGGCTAAATCGTCTTCGTAAAAAACTTTCATTCTCTATTCCAAACTGATTTATCCAGGCACTCCATGGCTCAGGAGGTAGATATACGTGAAGCGGCTTCACCTGAGGAGCAAGTGACGCGGGTGGCAACGCCGGTGGGAGCGGGCGGTCTACCGCGTGTGCAAGCTGACGAGATATTGACCTCCCGTGCTTGCAATTTCAGTGTCCACCTTCATGTCGGGACAGAGACGCGAGAGTCGATCAATCAGCCAGGCCGAAGCGGCGTCGGCGTCTTCACGCGTGGGGCAACGAGCCATGGCTTCGCGGCCACCCTTTCGCTCAAGTCGTTCGGCGGCTGCGATGATCGGTGCCGGGTCAACAACAATCAGTTGATCCGGCCAGGGCACCACGGGATCGTTCGCGCCCTTGCCCGTGTTGCAGCTCTTGTGCGCCAAACGCTCTGGCGGCAAGCTTCCCTTGTCTTGTTTCCTTTTCTTAGCGCGGGCCTTGGTGATGCGAGTGTCTAAACTGGCGGCGCGAGGATCGTTGGGCGGCATCTCGGGATCGACCGGTTCGTCGCACAGCCAGCACCGCCAACCGTCGGCCTCGCCCACGTCATGAAGTTGTCCCATCCGTTTTCGTTCCTGGATTCGTTGAAGGATGCATGGATCGCCCGGCCCATCAAAAGCCTCTTTGCGACAATTGCGACATGATGCTAATTTATACGAGTCACGCCGTGTTGCTTCAGAGATGTTGTCTTGCGTCAGGGACGCTGTTTCCTGTTTGTTCACCCCTGGTTTCCTACGGAAGCTTTCCTGCTTCAGAATCGGTAGCATCTTGAAGGTCCCTGAGCGTATTAAACCCCTGATCGAAGACGGGCTGGTCGATGAAGTCTTGGGCTCCTTGATGAGCGGCAAAGAGGCCCAGGTTTTCCTTGTCCGCTGCGGCGACGAGATTCGCTGCGCCAAAGTGTACAAGGACGTGGCCAATCGCAGTTTCAAGAACGCGGTGCAGTACCAAGAAGGCCGCAGTATTCGGAACAGCCGCCGACAAAGGGCGATCGACAATCGTTCTAAATTTGGCCGAGACCAACAGGAAGTCGTTTGGCAACGGGCCGAAGTGGATGCGTTATACAAACTTGCCGATGCAGGCGTCCGAGTCCCCAAGGCATACGGGTTGTTCGATGGCGTGCTATTGATGGAGCTGATCACCGATGGGAACGGCGGTGTGGCACCGCGGCTGAACGACATTACCTTGTCGGCCGAACAAGCGGTGAAAGATCACGCCACAGTCATGACGTATGTGTTGCGGATGTTGTGTGCCGGATTGGTTCACGGCGATCTTTCGGAATTCAATGTCCTGCAAGATAAAATAGGTCCTGTCCTTATCGACTTCCCACAAGTCGTCAATGCATCAGGGAACAATAACGCGAAATCCATGTTGCAGCGTGACATTCGCAACATCACGCAGTACTACGCGCAGTACGCTCCGGAGCTCGCCGAAACTTATTACGCGGAAGAAATGTGGGAAATGCACGAAAAGAGTGAACTGACCACCAATCTGAAACTTACCGGCAAATTTAAATTTTCAACAAAGGCAGCCGACGTTGATTCCGTCCTGAACATGATCGACCTCGCCTACGAAGAAGAACTGGACCGACGGGACCGATTGGAAAACGGTTAAGACAAGTCCCGGTCAAGATTATGCATTGCATGATCGCGGGCCTTTTTTCGTGTTCTACACCATTTTTTGCCGTGTCAAACCAGCAGTTCCCCGTGAACGCTAAATTGACGTGTTTAGGTGGATCTTGAATTAATAGCGTTTCGCGATCGGGACAGTGATCGGTTCACGGCCAACGCACACGATAGCACTGGAATTCCAATTATTTTGGCAAGGTAGTCTCGGTTCCAGCCAGCAACTCTTCGCCGCATCGCGACACTATACTTGTGCTTTCGCTGCGTGAGCATGCTAAGGCCTGAAGCGTTTGAGCCAAGCCATATTGTTTGCCGTGGTGCGCTCTCGAACTCGATTTTCATCTTCGCGAAACGTTACATCAAGGCACCCATGAAGTGTGCTTTCGATCGCCCAGTGTCCACGGACATCGCGAGCGAATTTCTTTACACCCATGGGAATTGAAGCGATAAAGAATCGGACTTCCGTGGACCACTTCGAGCCACTTTTACTCTGCCGTATGGCGACACCAATCGTACGCAATCCTAACCATTTCTCAGGGTTCACGAGATCCTTCGGTACAGGCATTTCATCGTAGGTAATTTAATCCACTTGAACATGTCCTTTAAGCGTCTCGATATACCGTCTGGCAGGGATGTTCGCAAAGTCATTTGCCATGCGTTCGGTGATGTAGTCCGTTACGGCGTCACGCAGCTTTCCCTGGTTCCCCTTGAGTGAGAAAACGTAGTTGCCTTCAAGAACCAGGGTTGCAACTTTGAGCACAACGATGGTCATGGGAAGCAAAACCTTTCAACAGCATTGATGCTGCTGATGTTTTTGGCGTTCATGGTAGACCAGGTTCAACAGGCCCGCTGTCCACCGTTTGCAGCGGTGCATGAGAAGTACAAGCGTCGAAGGGCATTGTGGGATAAACTTCGTAGACACGTTTGTCACTTCACGTTGAATCGTTTGCCCAACATTGGCCGGCAATCCTGACCGGTTCAGCGATGGGCGTTCCGCCGCCCGCCTTAATCGACGCAACCCGAGGTCAGGAGACGGTCGAAGCCGTCAGGTTTGGACTCAGCCGAGGCAGCGGTTGGTGCCGAGCCGAGAGAGGCGGAATTGGTTTGCGCAATGAGACATTTGGCGGGCTGCGCTAAACTACACTCAAGGCCAAAAACTAAAATCGGAAGCCACAAAACATCTTCATCAGCACTCGAAGTTACTGCCCAACCCGCACAACCACCCAAGAGCGCGGGTCAACCGAGAATGGAAACGAAAAAACCCTTATTAGTCCGAAGACTAATAAGGGTTTTAAAAATTCGGCGATACCTACTTTCACGCTGGTAGGCACTATCATCGGCTCAGAAAGCTTAACTGCTGTGTTCGGGATGGGAACAGGTGGGACCTTTCTGATATGGTCGCCGAAATGACCTTGAAGCGAATATCTCGCCGCCTCAAGGCCGGTTGTTTGGTAGTATGTTTTTTCTTATCGAAGCTCTTCGTTCTTTAGAACTGACAACCTCATGACTCGTCGAGAGTGCAAGATATCGACGGCCAATCTTTCTCCCATTAGTACTGGTTAGCTCAACGGATTACTCCGCTTACACGCCCAGCCTATCAACCTCATAGTCTATAAGGGGGATTTCGTCCAAATGGACTACGAATCCTAATCTCGGGGATGGCTTCACGCTTAGATGCTTTCAGCGTTTATCCTTTCCGAAGTTAGCTATCCAGCCGTGCCATTAGCATGACAACTGGTACACCAGAGCTTCGTCCAACTAAATCCTCTCGTACTAAAGTTGAACCCCCTCAAGATTCGCACGCCCGCAGCAGATAGGGACCGACCTGTCTCACGACGGTCTGAACCCAGCTCACGTACCACTTTCATTGGCGAACAGCCAAACCCTTGGGAGCTTCTACACCCCCAGGATGTGATGAGCCGACATCGAGGTGCCAAACCGCATCGCCGCTGTGGACGCTCGGATGCGATAAGCCTGTTATCCCCGGAGTACCTTTTATCTGATGAGCGATAACCCTTCCATTCGGGATTACCGGATCACTAAGACCGACTTTCGTCCCTGCTCGAGTTATATCTCTCGCAGTCAAGCACACTTCTACCTTTACGCTCTTCGCTTGATTACCGACCAAGCTGAGTGTACCTTTGTACTCCTCCGTTACTCTTTAGGAGGAGACCGCCCCAGTCAAACTGCCCAACTGACACTGTCCTTCGCCCAGTTTCATGGGATCGAAGTTAGAATTAAAGCATAACCAGGCTGGTATTTCAACAACGGCTCCATCGATACTAGCGTACCGACTTCAAAGCCTCCCAGCTATCCTACACAAATTATACCTCAACCCAATATCAGCCTACAGTAAAGGTTCACGGGGTCTTTCCGTCTAACTGCGGGTATGTGGCATCTTCACCACAACTACAATTTCACCGGGTCGGTGGTTGAGACAGTGCTCCAGTCGTTACGCCTTTCATGCAGGTCGGAACTTACCCGACAAGGAACTTCGCTACCTTAGGACCCTCATAGTTAGGGCCGCCGTTTACTGGGGCTTCGGTTGCGGGCTTCGCCGTGAGGCTAACTCTCTTCCTTAACCTACCAGCACCGGGCAGGCGTCAGTCTCTATACATCCACTTGCGTGTTAGCAGAGACCTGTGTTTTTGATAAACAGTCGCTAGAGCCGATTTTCTGTGGCCTCTCTCAGCGTTAACCAAGAGAGGCGCCCCTTATCGCGAACTTACGGGGCCATTTTGCAGAGTTCCTTAACCACCGTTCTCCCGAGCGCCTGAGACTTCTCATCTCGCCTACCTGTGTCAGTTTTAGTACGGTCACAGTGCACATAACTAGCTGCTTTTCTTGGACGTCCTTCCAATGACTTCGAGAACTTATATGCTCTCGAGCTATACCTTGGCTTATGTTGAGTGATTTAATCCCCAACACCTCAGTGGTCGCTACGGACATTTCTAGTCGTACCGCTCACTCTCCGGACGCCGTCCCAGCATCGAATACACTTGTGGCGCAGGAATATTGACCTGCTATCCATCGTCTACGCCCTTCGGCCTCGACTAAGGTACCGGCTAACCCTGGGCGGAATTACCTACCCCAGGAAACCTTAGGCTTTCGGCGAACAGGATTCTCACCTGTTTTATCGTTACTCATTCCGGCATAATCACCCGATGACCCCGACACCACTCGTTTCCGTATGGCTTGTATCTGATCATCGGCGCTCTCCTACCGCTTTACTAAAAAGTAAAGCCCGCTGCTTCGGTGAAATACTTACTCCCGTTCATTATCGGCGCAGAATTGCTCGACTGGTAAGCTGTTACGCACTTTTTAAATGGTGGCTGCTTCTAAGCCAACATCCCAGCTGTCACTGCAATTCAACTTCCTTAGTGACTAAGTATCTCTTCGGGACCTTAGCAGGCGATCTGGGTTGTTTCCCTCTTGACCCTGGAGCTTATCCCCCAGGGACTGACTCCCGAGATAGTCTTAACGGTATTCGGAGTTTGGTTCAGTGAGGTACCCCGGGAAGGGCCCCCATCCGATTCAGTCTCTCTACCCCCATCAAGTAGTTGCCTCGAGGCTATTCCTCAAAATATTTCGGAGAGAACGAGCTATCTCCTGGTTTGATTAAACTTTCATTCCTCCGCACAGGTCATCCCCTCGGTTTTCAACCCAAGTGAGTTCGGTCCTCCACGCAGTTTAACCCGCGCTTCAACCTGCCCATGCGTAGATCACACAGGTTTCGCGTCTGCAGCATGTGACACATTTCGCCCTATTCAGACTCGGTTTCCCTTGGGCTTCGGTCCGTAAGACCTTAACCAAGCCACATACCACAACTCGCCGGATCATTATGCAAAAGGCACGCCGTCACCCAGGTTGCAAGCAACATAGGGCTCCGACCGCTTGTAAGCACACGGTTTCAGGTTCACATTCCTCCCCTAATCGGGGTTCTTCTCACCCTTCCCTCACGGTACTGGTTCACTATCGGTCATTAAGGAGTATTTAGCCTTACGGGATGGTCCCCGTGGATTCAGTCCAGGTTTCACGTGACTGGACCTACTCAGGTGCTCTTACAGTGTGCTGTTATTTTCGTGTACGGGACTGTCACCCGCTATGGTCGGCCTTTCCAAACCGTTCCACTAACACAACACAATCCGATATTAGAGTCCTACAACCCCGAGAAGGAAACCTTCTCGGTTTGGGCTGTTCCGATTTCGCTCGCCGCTACTGACGGAATCGATTTTTCTTTCTCTTCCTCTGGTTACTTAGATGTTTCAGTTCGCCAGGTTGTCACATACGAGCCTATGTATTCAGCTCGCTGCACTTGGGAATCCCGGGATCATCGCTTGTTTGTCAGCTTCCCCAGGCTTTTCGCAGACTTCCACGCCCTTCATCATCTCTTAATGCCAAGACATCCCCCGTGTGCCCTTAAGTAGATTGGCCGTCGAAATCTTGAACTCGCAACTACTCAATCTCCAATCTTACGATCTTCAATCAAGTCGAAAGAGCAAAACTTCAATCAGTTCTACCGTCTAACGATATCCGTGGATCGCAGTTCACTCAGCTTACTCGCAACACGTTGCTCGATCGCCTCACTTACTGACCACCCACAGCACAACAAAGAATCCTAAAGTTGTCTCATGGATCGCTAAGCACTTGGCGCAAACCAAACACCTAGAAATCACTAACGCTCTAAAGAACTATTAAACTTAGCTATCCTCAACAACATCCACATTCCACTGGCAAGCCAGACAGATTGAGACGTCGCATCAGAGTCACTAAGTACCCTTCTTTAAGATGCCATCTACCAAACAACCAAATTGTCAAACATCAGTTATCCAAGTATCACACAACGGTGATCTCAGAGGACGCCGCTCGAAAGCAGCCGGCAGATCAGTGTCACTGAGCTGCCGGTTGATTTCCTTCGGGTCAAGGAGCATACAAAGGTTGTTTTCCTTCGTCAACTGCTGTTGAGCGAAAGTTCGGCAACAAAACTGACACTTTATCCAGAGACGCACGATTGAGGGTAAAACAAGCTCAGAACCGGCTTTTTAGCGTTTCAAAGCAGTTAACTCACTCGAAATGACGGGGATTCAACACCACATGAGCCCTTGATTCCACGGTCCCGCCAATCTCACCCCTGCATTCTACGCTACTGATTGAGCATCAGAAGAGCGCACCTTGCGGTTTGCGATTGGTATGGAGCTTGATTGCGAATGTAGTCAGAATCCGGTTTGGCAGGTTTAATTCAGGCTGGCAAGGAGAGCTGGGATGGC
>Ga0335396_10007021_pt1 | contig 10937 bp, 10 predicted proteins | sample FRY02_FD_205743 | JGI IMG/M metagenome (GOLD analysis project Ga0335396, IMG submission 205743) | Freshwater microbial communities from Lake Fryxell liftoff mats and glacier meltwater in Antarctica - FRY-02 (spades assembly) (version 2) | ecosystem: Environmental > Aquatic > Freshwater > Ice >... | reverse complement strand
AAGATCGGTTACGCAACACCCATCGCCTACGAGTTAGAGTTCCACCAAAGCGCGGCACAAGCCGCATAAACCCGTGTCTACAAAACGGGGGGAACCTCAACGTTCGGGACGTATACGTTAGCATAACTAACATGATGACTCCCGAACCCTTTCTGTCGTTCTACAATCACATCGGCTTTGCACCCACACGGCAGCAGATAACTTCGGTACACTCTCACTCTGCTCGCCGTGCCTTCCTCTACCGAACCCTCGGGATTCCCAACATCGCTGTGCGAGGCTCAGACATAATCGAGTTTGGGCCAGGAAGCGGCGAGAATTCAGACATGCTCATCTCCCAAATGCCAAGAAGCTATAAGTTCGTAGACGGCTCTGATTCTGTACTCATGAACCTCCAAGACAGACTTGGCAGAGGTGCACAGAACGAAACGGCAGGTCCTAATTTCATGTTTGCCACCTCGAATATCTCTGACTACGTAGATGACTCCCTATACGACCTGGTCGTTTGCGAGGGCGTTCTGCCAATGCAGATGAAGCCTAAAGAAATGGCAGCCCACGTTTTGAGTTTCGTGCGGCCGGGGGGGGTCGCAATTCTTACCTGCTTTGATTCGGTTTCGAGTTTCTCCGAAATCGCTCGTCGCTACATCGCTTTCTCGATCTTTGAGGAATTGGAATACTCAGAAGAACTCGTTCGCAAGCTAGTTGATTTCTTCACCTCCGACTTCGCACACCTACCCGGAATGTCCCGACGACCCGAAGACTGGGTGCTCGACTCGATCATTAACCCGTGGATGGGAGATTTCTTCTCTCTCCAAGACGCGATTGAGGTCGCAACCGATGGATACGCGCTCCTGGGAACGTCCCCCAGGATAATTCAAGATTGGCGCTGGTTCAAGAATCCAGCGACTCTTGATGAAAACACCACTCTTGCTTCCGCCACTTCAAGTTACCGCAGAAACATTCACTCATTCCTGGACGCACGATTCACAAGTCAAGTACGTTTGGATGATGAGGCCAATTCGAGCTTGATTGGAGTCACGTCTAGCATCGCAACTCGAGTGCGTGGTCAAATCAGTGGCAAAGACCCCTACGAGCCGATGGAATTCGGGGAGGACATTCAGTGCATCCTTTCAACGACGGAAGATTTGCACCCCCAGACGGTGCAGAGCCTGCAGGGGCTGGTGGATTGGTCCTTTTCACGCGACACATCTGACCTGTCGCAGTTCAGGAGCTTATGGGGCCGCGGCCAGCAATACATCAGTCTCGTGCGCCTAGGCTAGATGAGTTCGACAAATCAACCCCTCAATAGAGAGCCCTGGGTCTTACTTGATGTTATCGATTTACGACGAGGCTGTCCTCACTCTGGCACCCTCTGCAAAAGACTCAGAGTCATATGAAATGGTTTCACCATGACATCGAAGACACGCGAGCCCCAGTATCAGGCCCTTCTCGAACTTGATGACCAGTCCGGCCGTCAATCTTTCGGCCTAATGTCTTCCAATACGTGGCACGAAGATCCCAAGCGTCTAACCTTCTTGCTCAGCCGATACAAGTTCGTTTCGAGGATGTTTGAAGACCAGCAACGAGTACTAGAAGTGGGATGCGCTGATGGCTTCGGCTCTCGAATTGTACGCCAAACTGTTGGCTCTCTAACCGCCTTGGACTTTGATCCCATATTCATCGCCAACGCGAAGGCTACTTCGGATCCCCAGTGGCCAATTACCTTCGTGCAGCACGATATGCTCGAAGGCCCCTTGCCACAACGGTACACGGGTGCGTACGCGCTAGATGTACTCGAACACATCGCGCCCGGTGACGCTGAGGCTCTCTTCCTAGTCAACATCTGCGCTTCTCTTGAAGACTCTGGTGTAGCCATCATCGGCATGCCCTCCCTTGAGAGCCAAGGATACGCGAGCCCTCAAAGCAAGGAAGGTCACATCAATTGTCAGACCGGATCGCAACTTCGGTCAACCCTTTTGAAGCACTTTACTAATTGCTTCATGTTCTCCATGAACGACGAAGTCGTACACACAGGGTTCCAGCCTATGGCGCACTATCTTCTTGCCCTTTGCGTAGGACCCCGACGCTAGGAGTAACTCGCGTATGTCGATGGAGGTCCGGGTGAAAGGTATCAGACGAGGAATACGGGTTCGAATCCCAATGAGTGAAGACGAGCGGAGACGGGAACCAGCGGGACGAGAACCACCCCTCTCTCTGACCTTTGTACCCGAGATGGCTGCCTAATCTCGAAACCGCGTAGTTGCCATCCTTGCCTCGCGGGGTCCTCGTCAAGAAACTCCTTCACTAAGTGACTGTCATCGTGGACTAGGCTTGCGACCCAACTTGCAGCAATACTTGAGCCAAAAATAGTCACGGGAATCCCAGTTGCGCCATTCGAAGAAGCCTGAAACTTCCACTGGTCGAGAAATTCGAATGCATGACTGGTGAGTTGCCGCGCAGTATCGTTTGAGAGACTGATAGAACTCAACGCAGATGATGCCCAGCGAAGAGTCAGTGAAACTTCCTTCGGCACCACTCCTCGAACACTTGCGACAACCTCAAAGCCAGCCGCACGAGCGAGATTGCTAGCTGACTCCTCGGTGAAGTGTGAAAGATGATCGGCTATCACTAAGTCGAAGGAGTTCGCCAACAGGTCGGGCACCTGAATAACGATCACGCCACCCTCAATCAATCGAGTTGCAAGACTAGCCAAGACTGCGATCGGTTCTGGAACATGTTCGAGAACATGAATAAGCGAGATCACATTAAATTTTTGAACCTCTGCTGGTTCGAACGGCAGGACTTGAAATGACCTTACGTGTGGTAAAGCCAGAACTGCACTCCTGTGTGAGTCACTAATGTCAGCTGCATGCAATTCCATTTTTGGCGCAAGCACCGCTGAGGCCTTCAAGAAGGAGCCATTGCCGCAGCCATAGTCAAGTAGTGAACCGTTGCTCGGAATCAGATTCTCCTTGAGTAGCCAGGTGAGAACCTGTAGAGATCGACTTTGAAATGACGACCCGTCCTGAGTCACGGCCTGCTCTTCACCACCTCCCTGGTGAAATGGCGTGTATGTGCTATAACCAACGGCCAAGGCAGACTCGTATTCCTGATCCAGGGCCTTTCCGATATAGCCACAGCCACACGCGAACCACGTCGCCTGCGGACCAACCCATGGAAGACAGTCGGAAAAGACCATCGGGAGGGAGTCTGTAGCGATTCTCCGGCCAGGTCTCATGCATGCGCGGCATTTCAACCCACCACGATTCATTTGCACCACCCCTTGTTACGACCTCAACTGGAACTGAGATCACTTGGGTAAACCTACGACTTGACGCGTGAACTTTCGCATGGCTGACTCGCTTGACTCTATGTGGAGGGAGGGGTTGTGATGGACAGTCCCAAGAGCCGTCCACCGGTCAGGGAGAATCCCACGACTCACGTCACGATGGACACTTAAGGGATCGAGATTCACGGTTAGTTTCATCTCTTGAGCCATCAGTCTTACAGCATCCGCGTAAGTGACCTCGTCAACGGGCGATATGTGAACAATCCGGCCGGATGGGAGTTCAAACTGTTTCAATATCGCACTCACAACTGCGGATATGCGCATCGGGGATAGTTTCACATTCCCAAATGCTCGAACTGTCTCACCTGCTTGGATTTCCTGGATCCATTGGCGCCATAACCCATTACTTGAACTCAAAACCTTCGAAAAACGAACGATTCTGGTACCTTCATAGGCAAGCGCTGCTTCTTCGAGCGCCACTTTTTGACGGCCATACTCAGTCTCCGGGTCGCACGCGGATTCCTCGGTTGGGAACCTGTTGCGGCCAGAAAAGACCGCGCCACTTGAGATCACCATCACGTTCACGCCAATGCTGACAAGTCTCGCAACGAGCTGCTGAGTCGCGGTGACATTGATGGCCCATGTGCCACTGGGATCGCTGGCGCACGAAACAAACGAGGGCTGCCCAACCGTGATAACTGCATCCGTAACACCGTGGTCTTTAGCTGCCCTCATGAGAACTGACGTCGATGATTCGTCCCCTAACTCTAGACTCCATGGGTATTCAAATGAAGAATCCCGCCGACTGGTTTTGTGAACGTCCAGACCTCGTGCGCGCGCCGCGCGGAAGAGCTGAGAACCAATTGTGCTGTCACCTCCGACGACCAAGATCGTCGGAGAGTCAATGCGATGAATGCTAACTCTCTGCGCGCTGTGGTCTTCTTCGGCTGACGGGCTACCAAGCAAAGGTTCCACCTACCGTGTCAGGCTGACAGGGATTCTTATTCCACACGTCAGGCATCATTCATAAAATATCGCATCCGTAGTCTATTTTATGGTGACTACCGATGACGACTGGCCCTGATGGAAAGCAAATTCAGAAAGCGAGGAATTGACGGATGGTGAGATCAGGAACGCTTAGGTTCACGGGCGCGTGTTAACCCATTTCCATGCATCCGATGGCACCTACTGCGCCCTGCGGATTACTGCGGATTACTGCGGACCGGCGTGAAATCGATGTAAATGTTACGCAGAAGATGGTGGCATTAGCTATGCGCGAGCCAGGGATTGCCGGTATTTGCCCGCGTGCTTTTGTCGTGAAAACTATGATCACAGAACATGGAATGGGGTTGCCCCCGTTTTGGTGAATCGACAATTTGATCAAAGACTGTTAACGCTCGTTGAAAACCGTGCCAATTTTGCTCGGGTGGTTTCTAGCGGTCGTCGCAACGAGATTGTTGTCGGAGGTCGAATTGTCTACTCGTCGAATCCCTCAGGGTCCTGGTCGTCGCCCGAAGTCGTTGGCGCGGCGCCGGTTCATGGAACTGCTGAATAAAGGTGTCTCTATTCGGGCTGCTTGCCGGGAAATCGGTGTGTGCCGCCAGACCGGGCAAAACTGGAAAAACGGAGTCACCGTAATCCGTAAAGATGGGTCGGTGAAACACGTACCCCCATTACATCCATTGTCTACGCGGTTGATTTCACCTCGTTTCCTCTCCGAGGCTGAACGGGTTCATATCGCTGATCTATTCAGTCAGGGGATAGGACCTGGCATGGCCGCCTGCGTAGCGAGGGGTTTGTTCTTCTTAACCTTGACTATATCGGGCGGGGCGACTTCTACTCACCAATGCTCCGTTCAGATGAAAGATACGGAGTTCTTCAAAGCACCGATGCCGTTTGGATCAGAGACCCAAAAGTGCTCGCAGAGCGAGCGGACTCAATCGTAATTCTCAAAGCAGCTATCTTCCTCTTTCGGAATAACGCCTCTGACGTTGCTTTATGGCTACTTGAAAACGCAAATACTGACCTGGTAGCTTCTGCCAGAAGGCACGATCTACTTCTCAATTGCGCACGGTCCGAAACTATTCGGCATCTCTATCGACTCAAGTGGATTCTTGGACAGGATATTCGTGATCACGCAAAATGGTTCAAACAAGTATTTGGGGTTGGCTACCCTGTTATGAATGAGTTCAACGATGACCCTGAATTCAATCCACTCGATGTGCAATAAGAGAGGCCATCAGTAGCTAACTACCAAACCAGCCAAAGTTATATCGCAGCCGCCACGTTGGTTGGGGCCTGCTGATCAAACGAGAAGTACCTTCAGTCAAGAGGGGTCAACTGCAAAGACGTGGTTAGGAAAGAAGCGGGTTGTATGAGGGTTCAGGGCTCATCGAGGCTGCTCGGCGGCGGCCACTCGTAAGGAGGTGAACCATCCGTGTAGCTAATCAGCATCGACCGAGCCCTTTACCGGGTTTCTGGGGGCACCAGATTCTTCCTAAAGTACTGCCATTCAGATTGACCAAAACCTTCGCTGCTCTTGCTCAAGCGAATCAGGTCACCGACTCGATGGATGCCGACATGTGGGCCGATGCAATCGACTAACTTCCTTTCCGCGACTTCTGCCCGCCCAGGATGTATCGCACTAACGAAGACCGCGTTGCCGTCCACTCGTAAGGAATTCAAGGCAATAATTGGGACGTTTAGGCGGGAGATGTATTTGCCTTGCTTATCTGGGTTTTCGTCTAAACATCCTTCGAAGAGACCCTCACCGCCAAATAGGTCAATGAAGTTTGAAGCCGTGTGATTCGCGCCAAGCAAATACAGCCTATTGCCCGCTTGCTGCGCCGCCCTCAAGAAAGCTAGAACACGATCACGGCACTCACCAAAGTTCGCTCCAAATCTGCGCGGTTCAACGTATGTGTCCCGAGACCTTTCTTGGGTGACAACCGATGAAGAGACGAGGGGAGGATGGACAATAGCAATCAGAACCGCTTCCCCTTCAACGGTTTCGCGTCGGAGCGCCACCAAGCGCCAACCCAGTCTCTCGAGAGTACGTTTCAGCGAGTCGGCCGTGAAGTAGTGGATGTGCTCTTCCCAAATCATTGAATAATCGCATTGCTTGATTGCCTTCTCGCAGTCGGGGACCTCAAGCAAGATGTACCCATCTCGCCGAACCTTGGTGGCGAGGCCAAGCATGAAATGTTCGATGGACAAGGCGTGTTCAAGAAGATGTCTGGCAGATAAGAAGCTGAACTTAATCCCACTTGGACGGTGATTGTCGTGGCTGATCGATTCCTGAACGTCAATGCTGTCTCTTTCCCACGTGCCTGATTCAGGGGAATTGCCCTTTTGCTGTGCGCGAGGGTACAAAATGGTGGTCTTGAGATCAAATCGCGCGAGGGACTCCATGAGCCCATCGTCCTTCCAACTCAACCCTGCAACCAGAGACCCGCCAGCGATTCCAGCTAGATTTAGCACATCCTCACCAAGAGCAAAACAGTGTTCCTCTGGTTCCTGATACTTCAGCCACGCATGGGCGTGTCGCAGTTCACGGACAGAGAAGTTGTTACCCAAAGACAACAGACCTGTTTCACTGTCGAGAGTCAATGCGAGGTCACGAGTTGGCCCCTCATCTCTCTCATTCATACTGTATCGATTCGAAAGTCCGACGGGCGGAAGTTGAGCAATTTGACGTATAGCCACGGAATCCTCAATGTTCCATATCGGGGGCCCAAGGTGCGGGAATCGTGGAGTCACTCGTAAATGGGCCCAGGGTGAACTCCCAAAAAGCAAATACCGGTGTCTTCAGGACGACTCTGTGGTAAACCCCGAGGGGGGATGACACGTACCCTGTGTCATCCGTGCCCATCAACAGTCGCTCCACAAGAGCACCTCTGTTGTCGAAAGTCTGATATTCCGCAGCACCTATGATCGGAATGAGAGCTTCTCTCTTATGCAGGTGCATGTGTGGCACGTCTACTGCATCGTCGACCATCACTATGAGCATCTGCTGTTCAATATCTTCAACGTCCGGATGCATACAGATACGGGCGCGATTGTTCTGGTTTGCCTTCGCTTCAGCGGTCAGAGCCTCGGTGATGCTGGAGTCAAGTGTCAGACCCCAGGAGAGACAATGGAAAACCCCTGGGCTCGTTTCCGTGGCAAGGGATCGAAGGTCAATCATCGGTTAAATCCTCCTGCATGATGTGCATAAGCGATCTCACATTGAAGGCCCCGTCCACAGGACCTAGCCTTTCTCTAAGGTGGCGCGGACCAAACTCGCACCGTCCACACAGGAAATGCCACCGTCTACTTCAATAACTTGACCATTCACGTAACGACTCTCTTCCCCCAGGAGGAATGTCACCACGGAAGCAATCTCGTCAACCACAGCCATTCGTGAAAGCGGGACGAACTGCTCAACCAACTCAAGGATCTCAGGATTCTCTGTGTAAAACTCTGCGGCTCTCTCCTTGAATACGAACGATCCAGGGCTTACCCCATTTACGCGAAGGCTACGATCAGCGAAACGCACGGATCCATACCTGACCAATTCCGAAAGTGCTGCCTTTGATGCATGGTACTGGAACCCTTGATCGAGTAGTACGCTTCGCGCGGCAGGTGAAGTAGTTAAGACCACCGCGCACTCCTTTTCTCTCGACCGCTTGTACAGAGCTTCGATGATGCGATATGGGGTGAGGACTTCGACGGCGTACTGACGCTGTGGATCGTCCTTCCCCCTGTAACGATGGACAAACGCAACCGCATCCAGTCCTCCTTCCTCCTCATCGATTTGCTTCGCAAGTGCGACTGCCTTCGCGTCGTCAGTAAGGTCGCAGGCGTGGACACGCGCACACCCGTGGTCGGTACCCAGTTGCTGAATTTCATCGTCGACTTGCCGCGTGACCAGATGGACGGAGTGTCCTTTTCGCGAGAGTTGGGAACACACCGCCATTGCGATCGGTGACCTTCCACCGTAAATCAAAGCTACCATCTCACTCTCCCTTGCGAATTAGCAAAGCCCCAGGAAGTGGCTGGACTACGTTTCCGGACCAACCTAGCTCTGTGAGTCGTCTCCGAATCAGACCGTCGTGCTGCCATGCAAGAATCACCAAGGTGTCAAACTCCTCCAACAACGCAGCCTCCGGGCTGAGTATTGGGAGGCCTCGCCCAGGTGAGAAAAGACCCCGCCGGGATTCGTTGTCGTCCACTAGTGCAGAAACTCGCTCCAGCAGATTGAAATGGTAAAGCAGTGTCGTAACACTGTGGGACATTCCGTAGCCTAGAGTTTTCCGCGCGTTGACACTGTCGAGAATCTGGTGTGTCCTCGAGACTTCTCGGCTCACCCGCGCCTGCAGATCATGAAACCAACTCCGCTCACAAATTCCCGCCCACCGTTCGTACTGCACAAGCCGGAGAACATCCGCATGATGTTCTGGAGCACCTTGGCTAGGCCTGAGTAGCACCTGTAATGAACCCCCCTTCAGACCAATCCGTTGCGCTTTGACCACAGAAAACCCAAATTGTTCAGCCAAATACACAAAGTCTTGCGCAGTGAAGTAGGACAAATGTTCGTGATAGATAAAATCAAACATGTTTACTCTGAACTGGTCGGGATGATATCCCGTCGTGATTGCCACAATGGTTTCATCACCCGCTAGTTCCTTGAGGGCGCCGAAGAACTTTTTCAGATTCGGGACGTTGGCTGTAACAAAGTTAGCTGTCACTATCGCAGGAGCGCCTCTTTCAGAGCGAATCTGTTGGACAACGTCACGAGTGAAGTACTCGTTAATAGTCTCGATGCCAGCAGATGATGCCTGTTCAGCAATGCGCTTCGAAGGTTCCACCCCCAACACATCGGCACCTTGATCCAAGAAATGTCGCAACCACGTTCCATCATTGGAGCCGACATCGACGACGAACGGTGAGGCATCAACTAATCGGCCTGCCCACAACTCATGAGCGAGTCGTTGCATCGAAGTGGAGAGTCCCGGACTCTTTGAGGTCTCAAAGAAATAGTTTGAATAACTCTCATCTGGCTCAACAACTGAGGGCAAGAATACATGCTGGCAGTTAGAACATTGAGCAAGATCCAGTGGATACGTGGGGAGTTTCATTGCTAAAACTTGAGATTCACTAAGCCTGTCCCCCAACGGAGTCGAGGTCAGAGGCAGCACCACGGTCCAAAAGGAACTGCCACAGATCGGGCAATCTCGGATGAAACATCCACTCGCACCCATTTACTCCATGCTCCTATTCATACTCATGTCGATGACGGCTCGTCCTGGCATGCCACTGCGGACAAGGTCTATCGCCGCATTGACGTCGCTCAAGGAAAAAAGGGTGACCGGTAATGCGTCTAGCCGGAAAAGATTGGCTTCGGCAAGAGACGCAAGCCGCGGTATATCGATTTCAGGCTTGGTGCCGCCACCTTTAGACCCTGTTATCACGGTGTTGAAGTGGAGTGGAAGGGTGTCGAAACTTGCCGGCTCATCGTGGCGGGGGACTCCCACGAGGATTGCCCGACCTGCGGTAGACACGAGTCTGTATGCGAGTTCGATCATGACTTGGGCTCCGGTTGTTTCGACCACCACGTCGGGTGGAGTACCTCCAAGGGCACTGATGATCTCCTCAAAGACATCGGCACCTTCGAAAAGAACAGTACTTCGGGCACCGAGTTGGCGCGCATGTTCGAGTCGCCCCTCGACCTTGTCGACTCCGACGATCGGGTAGCCACCAGAGGCACGTGCGGCTTCGATAGTAAGGAGGCCAACTCCGCCTGTTCCCAGCACAACGACCGATTCGCCGAGTCGTAGCCCAGCGTCGCGGCCAATCACACCCGCTGCTGTTGTCGCGGCGCAGCCGAGAAGCGGAAGGTGTTGCGGTGCCAATGTGGATTCGATCTTGGTGCATCGGTTTCCCGACACGATAGTGAGTTCACTCAGGGTGGTCACCCAGCCGGCATTAAGCCGTTTCCCCCGCCATGAGTAGACCGCTGGGTCGGATTGAAACCCCGCACCGGGCATCCAATGCAGAATGACCTGATCGCCCGGTGCAACGTGGCGGACCAGCGGACCGACCTCAAGGACATCCCCTAATCCTTCATGGCCCAGTAAGTGGGGGAGGAACTTGTCTGGCCCCTTAGCCGCTTCTATTTCATTCAACTGCGCCCCGCAAATACCGCTGTAACGTATCTTGACGAGAACTTGCCCCGCCTGGAGTTGCTCGGGGAGAGTAACAGTATCTACGAGCAGGGGTTGTCGACTCTGTTCCAAGATCGCCGCTTGAAATTCACGTGATTGCACGTTACCGCCTTATTCGAAGTAGATGAACTCGTAGTCTCCGGTATAGCCAAAATGATCATAGAGCCAGATCCACTCGCCTTCATCCAACAAGGACTCGGCAGTGAGTGCCCAACATTCGAGATTGAACAGCTCAAGCTCATTACGGTAACTTTCAAGCATGATGTATCCCTGCTTGCCTACCCGTTCAATTTCACCTAGGGCAACCTGCAACTGTGGCAAGCGGAGGTTGTGAAGGGTCGTTAGCGAGATGACGAGGTCGAAAGAGTTGTCAGCAAAAGGGTACGGCTCCTCGGCGCGTCCGATTGTCAATTCGCCGCGGAACTCCGGGTGTCGTGCAGCCAGTC
>Ga0335396_10007009_pt1 | contig 10952 bp, 14 predicted proteins | sample FRY02_FD_205743 | JGI IMG/M metagenome (GOLD analysis project Ga0335396, IMG submission 205743) | Freshwater microbial communities from Lake Fryxell liftoff mats and glacier meltwater in Antarctica - FRY-02 (spades assembly) (version 2) | ecosystem: Environmental > Aquatic > Freshwater > Ice >... | reverse complement strand
CACTAATAGACATTATATTTGCCATCATTATTTCTGGTGGCATATTGATCATTATTGATAAGTATTTAAAATAACAATACATTGACAAACCTCAGTATCTTTGGTATACTGAATATATGTTTTGCAATAGATGTGGGAATCGAATAGTTAAAGAAGACTGTGGTTTTTGTCTTGACAATTCTCATGCCCTGAAAGAATTTGAGGACGAGGATGAGTAACTGGACAGAAGACCTATCTAATGAGCATAAGACTCAACTGTGGGAGTTTATAGTTGAGACTGTCAAAGAGATACGTGAACAGATTGCTCAAGACATTGAGGGTACTAATGAACTATGGAAGGCTAAGGGCTTAAATAAGTCCCGTCGCACAACAAAAGCATTTCAAATATCTGCAGCAATTGCCAGAGGGCAAAACGAGATTCAATAGGTATAGGGGTATAACATGTGGTGGTCTTGGGTATTAGCAGTTATTGGCGTAACGGGCATATTCCTTGTAGGTAAAAAAACAATTTGGGGATGGCTTGTTCTTGGTCTTAATGAATGTCTATGGATTGTCTATGCCATAACAACTAAGCAGTATGGATTTATTGCAGCCGCAGTTGCATACGGAGCAGTATATATTAAATCTTATTTGCACTGGAAGCAAGATGAGCATGAAGTTATATCAGATGCAATAATAATTTTAAATCGGCTACCAAACTCAACCAGAAAGGCACACTCATGACAACATCACACCCAGAACTAGATGGTCTCGGAAATTACGAATACGGTTGGGCGGATAAAAATGATGCGGGCGCAACAGCGCGACGCGGTATTAGTGAAGAGGTTGTTCGCGATATCTCTGCTCTAAAAAATGAGCCACAGTGGATGCTTGATCTTCGCCTCAAAGGACTTGCACTCTTTGACAAGAAGCCAATGCCATCATGGGGAAGCGATCTCTCTGGAATTTTCTTCGACACAATTAAGTACTTTGTTCGCTCAACTGAGAAGCAAGCGACAACTTGGGATGACCTTCCAGATGACATTAAAAATACATATGATCGTCTTGGTATTCCAGAGGCAGAGAAGCAACGCCTGGTCTCGGGTGTAGCCGCTCAATATGAATCAGAAGTTGTGTATCACTCGATCCGTGAAGATCTAGAGAAGCTCGGTGTACTCTTCCTCGATACCGATTCAGCGTTACGCGATCACCCTGAACTCTTTAAAGAGTACTTTGGAACCGTAATTCCAGTGGGCGATAATAAATTCGCTGCGCTGAATACATCGGTATGGTCAGGTGGTTCATTTATCTACGTACCAAAGGGTGTTCATGTAGATATTCCATTGCAGGCATATTTCCGTATCAATACTGAGAACATGGGCCAATTTGAACGTACCCTCATTATTGCCGATGAAGATTCCTACATTCACTATGTAGAAGGCTGCACAGCCCCTATCTACAAATCAGATTCACTCCACTCAGCCGTTGTTGAAATCATTGTGAAAAAAGGCGCACGCGTGCGTTACACAACAATTCAAAACTGGTCGAATAACGTTTATAACTTGGTTACTAAGCGCGCAACATGTGCTGAAGGTGCAACCATGGAATGGGTTGATGGAAATATCGGCTCTAAGGTAACCATGAAGTATCCAGCGGTTCTGTTGATGGGTCCTCACGCAAAGGGTGAAACACTTTCACTAGCCTTTGCCGGCCCAGGTCAACATCAAGATTCAGGTGCAAAGATGGTTCATGCTGCGCCATACACATCATCTTCTGTAATTTCAAAATCAGTTGCACGCGGTGGTGGACGTACTTCATACCGTGGACTTGTTCAGATTCAAGAGGGTGCACACCACTCTGCTAGCACTGTCAAGTGTGATGCGCTCTTGGTCGATACCATTTCACGTTCTGATACTTATCCCTATGTAGATATTCGTGAAGACGATGTTTCAATGGGCCACGAAGCCACAGTTTCAAAAATCAGCGATGATCAACTCTTTTATTTGATGTCACGTGGACTCACCGAAGATGAAGCGATGGCAATGATCGTTCGCGGATTTATCGAACCAATTGCACGTGAACTTCCAATGGAATACGCACTTGAACTCAACCGCCTCATCGAGTTACAGATGGAGGGGGCAGTCGGGTAATGAGTTCGTTGCAATCAAATCTTTTAGAACTTCATACTCCGAATGGACGCGAAGAGTCGTGGCGTTTTACTCCGCTTAAACGTTTAGCTGGCATGCACGATGGCAGCGCCACCATTAAGGCGCTCGATTCTTTGCAGGCCTCAGGAGAACTCCCACAGGGGGTTACTTTTGAAATCGCAGACTTGGAGCCATTGGCAGCAACTGATGATGCAATTGTTAATCGAATCCGTGCTTTTACTTCAAGTGTTCGGCTCCTGAAAATTGCAGCAAACACAGAGCTATCTGTACCGATTTTCTTATCCCGAACACTTTCAGATTCAACTCATGTGGAATTTGCTCGCGTCCGAATTGAAGTGGGGATGCATGCTCGTGCGACGGTAATCGTCGAGAATTCAGGAGATCTGCGCTTAGGCGAGGATCTCGAAATTCATGTCAGTGATGGGGCACATCTGACCTTCATCTCATTGCAAGAGTGGAGCGCGGCTGCAGTTCATGCTGGCCGCCACTTGGCAATAGTTGATCGCGACGCAACTTTTAATTCAATCGTTGTAACTGTCGGTGGCTCACTTGTTCGCTTGCTTCCGACAGTCAACTTTGCTGGCCCTGGGGCAAGTACCGAACTTCTCGGTGTCTACTTCGCAACGGCGGGTCAGTTCTTTGAACACCGGATGTTTGTCGATCACACAGTTCCAAATGCTAAGTCGCGCGTAAATTACAAGGGTGCACTGGCAGGCCAAGATGCACACACAGTTTGGATTGGAGATGTATTTATTCGCGCAGCAGCCGAAGGCACTGATACCTACGAACTCAATCGCAATCTACTTCTTTCTGATGGTGCTCGAGCAGATTCAGTTCCTAACCTTGAAATTGAAACTGGCGAAATTGTTGGTGCCGGACACGCAAGCACCACAGGTCGCTTCGATGATGAGCAACTCTTCTACTTAATGTCTCGCGGCATCAACCAATCTGATGCTCGGCGTCTTGTCGTAAGAGGTTTTTTCAATGAGATTGTTTCGCAAATCGGTATCGAGAGCATTCAAGATCGGCTCATGGCGCGTATTGATAACGAGTTGGAAAAGGCGGCCCGCTAATGTCTGATCTGCTCTTGTCGCAACTTGAGTCTGGCAAGCTAGTTAAAGTTGAAAAAGATGGCAAGACTATTTGTGTTGCTCGCGTGGGAGAAGAAGTCTTCGCAATAGATGACACCTGCTCCCACTCGGATGCATCACTTTCCGAAGGTGATGTTTCAGAGTTCAAAATTGAGTGCTGGTTACATGGCGCTGAATTTGATCTTCGCACAGGAGAAGCGTTAACCCCACCGGCTGTTGCACCAGTAAAAACTTACAAGGTACGTGTTGACGGAGACTCCGTCACGGTAGAAATCTAAACGGAGTAAATCATGAGCACACTTGAAATTCGCGGTCTTAAAGTTAGCGTTCTTGCTGAAGCTGGCGATGTTGAAATTCTAAAGGGCGTCGATCTGACAATTAAGTCAGGTGAGACTCATGCAATCATGGGCCCAAATGGCTCTGGCAAATCAACACTTGCATACTCAATTGCAGGGCATCCTAAGTACGCAATCACAGGTGGCACCGTCACACTTGATGGTCAAGACGTTTTAGCAATGACCGTTGACGAGCGCGCTCGTGCCGGCCTTTTCCTTGCCATGCAGTATCCAGTTGAGGTGCCAGGGGTATCGGTATCGAACTTCTTGCGTACAGCGGCAACTGCTCTTCGCGGTGAAGCACCAAAGTTGCGCGAATGGGTTGGCGAAGTTAAGGGTGCGATGGAAGCGCTCAACATGGATCCATCATTTGCTGGCCGAAATGTAAACGAGGGTTTCTCCGGTGGAGAGAAGAAGCGCCATGAAATTATGCAACTCGAGCTACTTAAGCCGAAAATTGCAATTCTTGATGAAACAGATTCAGGTCTCGATGTCGATGCACTTCGCATTGTCTCCGAGGGTGTTAATCGTGCAAAGTCAGCAAATGATATTGGTGTCTTGTTAATTACTCACTACACCCGAATTCTTCGTTACATCAAGCCAGACTTCGTACATGTTTTCGCAAATGGAAAGATTGTAGAAGAAGGTGGCGCTGAGCTTGCAGATAAACTCGAAGCCAATGGCTATGCGGAGTATGTAGGGGCTTAATCGCTCACCTACGATCACATGTCATTAGTTGAGATCGACCCTTTCGCTATCCGTGAAGATTTTCCTATCTTCACGCGCACCATTCGCGACGGCAAAAGGTTGGTTTATTTAGATAGTGGTGCGACATCACAGAAACCTCAGATCGTTATCGATAGTGAGAGTGACTTCTATCGGCTCCATAACGCCGCGGTTCATCGTGGCGCTCATCAATTGGCCGAAGAGGCAACCGATCTCTATGAGGGTGCCCGCGAAAAAGTTGCCGGTTTTCTTGGTGCAAAGGGCAATGAGATCGTATTTACCAAAGGCGCGACAGAGTCACTCAACCTAATTTCTTATGCAATGGGTAACGCTTCACCTGGCAATCGTTTCCACCTTCAAAAAGGTGACCAGATTGTTGTCACTGAAATGGAGCATCATGCCAATCTCATTCCGTGGCAACAATTGGCGGCGCGAACTGGCGCCGAACTACTCTGGTTTGGCGTTACCGCTGAAGGTCGACTCGACCTTTCACGAATCGATGAATTAATAAATGAGAAGACAAAAGTTGTTGCTCTTACTCATCAGTCCAACGTTTTAGGAACAATAAATCCACTTGATGAGATCGTTGCAGCGGCCCATCGGGTTGGTGCAGTGGTTGTGCTAGATGCCTGTCAATCTGTTCCACATATGAAAGTTGATGTCGCGCAATTAGGGATTGATTTCCTTACCTTCTCGGGTCACAAAGCGGTCGGTCCAACAGGAGTCGGAATCTTGTGGGGGAGAGCAGAACTACTAGAAGAGTTACCGCCATTTCTTACCGGTGGCTCAATGATTTCGGATGTCTCCATGACGGGTGCGACGTGGGCGCCAGCACCACAGAAATTTGAAGCTGGTGTTCCAAATATGGCGCAAGCTGTAGGCCTTGGTACTGCACTTGATTACTTAAGTGCAATTGGTATGGATGCAATTCATCGTCATGAATTAAAACTTGGTAGTGATTTGCTTGAGAAGTTATTGGCAGTTGATGGCCTTGCTGTTGTCGGACCGCAAAGTATGGACGCTCGTGGGGCAGCCATTGCTTTTACCGTGAAAGATATTCACCCTCACGACCTAGGACAGTTTTTAGATAACCAAGGAATCGCAGTACGTACGGGCCATCACTGTGCTTGGCCATTGACGCGATCGCTTGGAGTTCCAGCCACAACGCGAGCTTCGCTCTATCTTTACAATACGATTGAAGATAATGATGCACTCATTCAAGCGATCAACGAAGCAAAGAAATATTTCGGATAATGAATTTAGATAATCTCTATCAAGAAGTAATTCTTGACCACTACAAGCATCCACTCAATAAAAAATTGGCGCCGACTTATGATGCGCAGGTTCATCATATTAATCCAAGTTGTGGTGACGAAATTACGCTCAACATGAGCGCCAATGATGGTGTGATAACTGCAGTTAATTGGGAGGGCGTTGGTTGCTCCATCTCAATGGCGAGTGTTTCTATTATGAGTGACCTTTTGATTGGCAAGCCACTTTCTGAAGCAGCGCTCATCACCAATGAATTTGTCGATTTAATGCAGAGCAAAGGTAAGAAAAGTGGCGATAAAAATATTCTAGAAGATGCCGTTGCCCTTGCCGGAGTTTCACAATATCCGGCTCGGATCAAGTGTGCTCTGCTGGGTTGGATGGCGCTTAAGGATGCACGAAATCAGGCTGGACACGGTTAGAATCTCCCATAACGAGAAGAGGCAGTAATGACGGCTAAGGTAGAAGATGTAACAGAGGCAATGAAAGATGTTGTCGACCCTGAACTCGGGATTAATGTTGTTGACCTCGGGCTTATTTACGACGTGATGGTTGATGAAAGTAATATTGCAATTTTAAATATGACACTGACATCTGCAGCCTGCCCACTCCAGGATGTAATTGAAGACCAGACTAGACAAGCACTTGCCCCGCTAACTAGTGATGTAAAAATCAATTGGGTGTGGATGCCACCTTGGGGTCCAGATAAAATTACCAACGATGGCCGTGAACAGCTACGAGCGCTTGGGTTCACCGTCTGATTCATGTCGCAACATGCAATATGGAGGACCTTTCGGTCTATTACCGCAGATCCCTCCGTGAAAGAGACAAAGCTTAAGCCGGGTACGGTAAAACGAATTCTTGGCTATGCCCAGCGTTATCGAACCTACCTCTTCTTCTTTCTTGCAACCGTCGTTATCGATGCTTTTCTGATTGTCTCCACCCCGCTCTTACTTCGCCAGCTCATCGATAAAGGCGTCATACCGGGGGATCGCGGCTTAGTCACACAGTTGGCACTCATCGTTGGTGGTTTGGCGATCGTCGATGCAGCGATGAACATTATTGGTCGTTGGTTCTCAGCTCGCATTGGTGAAGGTCTGATTTACGATCTTCGATCAGAGGTATTTGGCCACGTACAACGACAATCTATTGCCTTCTTTACTCGAACTCAGACCGGTGCGCTGATTTCACGTATTAACTCAGATGTAATGGGAGCCCAACAAGCTTTCACCGCGACTTTATCTGGAGTAATTAGCAATGTGATTAGCCTGCTTCTAGTCACAATTGCCATGCTCTTTTTATCTTGGCAAATCACGCTTTTCTCACTTGCTTTACTGCCAATCTTTCTGCTGCCAACCAAGTGGGTTGGGCGCAAAATTCAATCGTTGACACGCGAATCATTTGAAGTCAATGCACAAATGTCGAGCACGATGACCGAGCGCTTCAATGTTTCAGGCGCGCTTCTCGTTGCACTCTATGGAAAACGTGCAACCGAGCAGGAATATTTTCGCTCACGGGCTCGGAAGGTAGCTGATATTGGTATCCAACTCGCACTACTCAACCGAATATTTTTTATCGCACTCACCAGCGTCGCCGCGATCGCAACAGCCTTTGCTTATGGCATCGGTGGGCAGCTCACTATTTCTGGATCAATAACAGTTGGAACCATGATTGCGATTACTGCGCTGCTAGCCAGACTTTACGGACCTTTGACAGCGCTTTCGAATATTCGCATTGATGTCATGACTGCGCTAGTTTCTTTTGAACGAGTCTTTGAAGTTCTAGATTTAGCACCAATGGTTGATAGCAAACCAGGAGCGATCACACTCAAGACGACAATGCCAAAAGTTGAATTTAAGGATGTTCACTTTAGATACCCAAAGGCAGACGAGATCTCGTTGGCATCACTTGAATCGGCGGCAAAGCGCGAAACTGTTGATAGCGGTCAAATTCTTAATGGAATTTCATTCACGGCCCAGCCTGGAACCCTCACTGCGTTAGTCGGATCATCGGGTGCTGGAAAGACGACCATAAGCGCTCTGATTCCTAGACTTTATGATGTTACGGGTGGGGCAATAGAAATTGATGGCCTAGACATCCGAGATTTAGAGTTAGAAAGTTTGCGCAATTCGATTGGGGTTGTCATGCAAGATGCCCACCTCTTCCATGACACCATTTCTGAGAACTTACGTTATGCGAAATCTGATGCAACCGAATCAGAGATGGAACAAGCGTGTCGAGCCGCTCAGATCTGGTCACTTATAGCTTCGCTTCCACAAGGTCTGGACACGATGGTGGGAGAGCGTGGACATCGCCTGAGTGGAGGTGAGAAACAACGCCTAGCAATTGCGCGACTACTTCTTAAGTCGCCCGCAATTGTAATTCTTGATGAAGCAACGGCACATCTCGACTCTGAAAATGAGGCGATGGTTCAACAAGCGCTGAAAACAGCCCTTAAAGGGCGAACAAGTATTGTGATTGCCCATCGTCTCAGCACTGTGATGGATGCAGATCAGATTTTAGTTATTCAAGATGGAGTGATCGCCGAGCGCGGTCGCCATGAAGAGTTAATTTCAGGCGGCGGTTTATATTCTGAGCTATTTGCCAGACAAGATCTCACTACAAGTTAATTTTTATTTCCGCTTCGGCACGATCAATTTTACGAATGAGGAATCTCCCGTAGACAACAAGCCCGCCGAAGATTACCCACTGCACTGCGTAGGCCAGATGTGGCCCATCGCTGAGTTCGGGAATTTGGGCGGCAACCACCGGCGTTAATTCTGGTTCCGAACCACTTATCAAATCAAGATAGTAATTTTCTGAGGCCAGACCCGATTGCGCATTGAGTTTGCTGACTAATCCACCATCAGCTGAACTTGGAAGTGCAAAGAATGACCCGACAGGCAGCGACGAATCAAGTCGAAGTCGCCCAACAACATCGACTACACCACTGGGTAGTGGGGAAGTTTTCGGGACAATCGTGGCATCGATTCCGGCCTGTACCCAACCGCGATCGATCCAAAAAGAGTCTCCATCGCTTGTTGTAAAACGAGTGAGAACTGCAAAACCATATTTACCTTCAAAGTATCTATTACGTAGCAGGATTTGATTTGAAGAGTCGAAGACACCAGATGTCATGACTGGACGCCACTCATTTGTAGTGACATCACTTTCCAGCTCAGATAATTGTGCTGGGGCTTGCGTGGTATTTGCTTCAATTTTAAAATTTCGGTCGTGCCGATCTTGACCTCGGTGATATTGCCATTGGGAAGCCCAGAGACACCCAATTACCAGCGTGAGTGCAACTACGGATTTAAAGAATGCGAACTTCTCTTTACGGGCGTGCACGGTTTAAGTCTAGTTAAGAAATCGAGCGGGGCTTCTCAGTCATTAGCCCTGAGCCTGGCGTAATCGTTTCCCGTCCGGCATTTGCAATAACTACTGCAATATATGGAAGCGTGACTGCGCCAACGAGGGCAAACCATCGATACGGACTTGGAAGAATTACTGTGAGCAGGAAGCAGATAGTACGGATCATCATGGAGTAGAAATAGCGACGCTGACGACCCTTCAGGTCAGAACTCAATGCGCGCGGCGCACTGGTGATGTCATGCACTTCGTTTTTACGAAGATCCTTTTCGCTACTCATGGGTTAAGAGTAGGTCTGGAAGAGTGCCCGAGCGAGTTCAAAACATGGTCAAAATAGTGGTTACGCATAGGTAGCAGGGTAAGTTTCACCACATGGATGCAACGGCTCTGGAAAACGGAGCAGAGCAGAGCGCGCTGGCCCTTGTCACTGGCGGGAACCGCGGTATCGGGCTAGCAATCGCAACCGCCCTTAAGAGTTCAGGTTTCGATGTGATTGTTACGTATCGCAGCGGAGCCGCACCGAAAGATTTTAAAGCGGTAGCGATGGATGTTCGCTCCTCCGATTCTGTCGATAAAGCCTTCACCGAGATAGAAGAGCAATGGGGAATCCCGGAAGTAATTGTCGCCAATGCTGGAATTACTAAGGACTCACTTGTCTTGCGAATGAGTGAGGAAGATTTCACATCAGTGCTTGATGCAAATCTCACAGGAGCATTCCGGGTTGCCCAACGCGCCACTAAAGGGTTACTTAAGTTAAAGCGTGGGCGTCTGATTTTTATCGGCTCTGTCGTGGCCGGTGTCGGGGCGGCGGGACAGGTGAATTACTCAGCCAGCAAGGCCGGACTTTTGGGAATGGCGCGATCATTTGCGCGCGAACTTGGAAGTCGTGGCATTACCGCTAATGTGATCGCTCCCGGATTTGTAGAGACAGATATGACTGCCAGTCTTGATGAAAAGCGACGCAATCAAATCGCCGAACAAGTTCCACTTGGTCGATTTTGCAGCCCACAAGAGATTGCCGATGTGGTTTCGTTTATTGCATCAGAGCAGGCTGGCTACATCACTGGTGCACTAATTCCAGTTGATGGCGGATTAGGAATGGGGCATTGAGCATGGGAATTTTAGCTGGCAAAAATATTTTGGTTACCGGGGTCTTAACCGATGGATCAATCGCTTTTCATATTGCAAAGATCGCACAGGAAGAGGGAGCGAAGGTTCTACTTACCGGCTTTGGACGCGCCTTAAGTTTGACGACTCGAATCGCAGGGCGACTTCCACAACCTGCCCCGATTATCGAACTCGACGTTACCAATCAGGAACACCTCGATGGACTTGAAAGCAAAATTCTTGAACATGTTCCACATTTAGATGGCGTTGTACATTCGATTGGTTTTGCACCCGAGAGCGCTCTCGGTGGAAATTTCCTCAACACCCAGTGGGACGATGTTGCGACCGCAGTCCAAGTGTCAGCCTTCTCGTTGAAATCACTCACTATGGCAGCCCGCCCAACTTTCAAGGGTGGCGCATCTGTTGTTGGACTTGATTTCGATGCCACTGTTGCGTGGCCGAAATACGATTGGATGGGAGTAGCAAAGGCTGCCCTTGAATCCACATCAAGATATCTCGCGCGTGATCTGGGCAGTGAAAATATTCGAGTGAATTTAATCGCCGCTGGCCCGATTCGTACGATGGCCGCAAAATCGATCCCAGGCTTTGCTGATTTCGAAAAAGTTTGGAATGAGCGATCACCACTTTCATGGGATGTGACGGATCCAGCACCGGCAGCGAAAGCGGCAGTTGCGCTGCTGAGTGATTGGTTTCCAAAAACAACTGGCGAGATAATCCATGTAGATGGTGGACTTCATGCCATGGGCGCTTAAGCAAAGAGTTGGCTTCTTTCTAGCGGTCATACTTTCGGTTCTACTTGGTCTCTCGTACTAAAATTTTCCAAGTTCACTGGATTTCGGTGATGCAGACGCTACAAATCAGAATCCAGTATTGATTGTGGCTAGTAA
>Ga0335396_10007008_pt1 | contig 10953 bp, 9 predicted proteins | sample FRY02_FD_205743 | JGI IMG/M metagenome (GOLD analysis project Ga0335396, IMG submission 205743) | Freshwater microbial communities from Lake Fryxell liftoff mats and glacier meltwater in Antarctica - FRY-02 (spades assembly) (version 2) | ecosystem: Environmental > Aquatic > Freshwater > Ice >... | reverse complement strand
CGATCCGTCATCTCTACCGCCAGAAAACAGGGCTGGATTCTGCTCGATACACTGATGGGACAGCCAGCTAAACTGATCGAACAACTGCGCCTCGATTGAGCGCACAGCCCCTACCTGGGCTGTTACGCTTTCTAGTCATTTCTTTGAACATGCACGGATCAACGAGACGGTACGTTTGACAAATTCAGACGCCCAGCGCCTGCTTGCGAGATGCCGACCAGCGCGTGACCAGATGATCGACCATCAACCCCATGAACGCGACGGCAAGGCCCAGCACCAGCCCTTTGCCCACATCGGTCGACGACAATGCCCGCTGCATTTCCTGCCCCAGATCTTGGGTGCCGATAAAGGCAGCGATGATCACCATGAACAGCGCAAACATCACCGACTGATTGACCCCGACCATCATCGTCGGCAGGGCCATGGGCAATTGCACGTGGCGCAGCATCTGCCCTTGGGTGGCGCCAGACATTTTCGCCGCTTCGATCATTTCCGGCGGCACGCCCCGCAACCCTTCGGTGGTGTAGCGCACAATCGGAACGGTGGCAAAAACCACGACGGCGGCGACGACGGCCACATCGTTGACGCCGAACAGCATCACCACCGGGATCAGATAGATGAAACTGGGAAAAGTCTGCGCAGTGTCGCAAATCAACAGGATCCGTTCTGCCCGGGCCTCGCGGCGAGCTGCCCAGATGCCCAAGGGTAAGCCCATCAACGCGGCCAGCAGAACCGAGATGCAGACCATATAGACTGTAATCATCGCCCGGTCCCACCATCCCGACAGGGCGATCAGCCCAAAGAACGCCACACAAACCATGGCCGAGCGCAGCCCTCCGACTGACCAGCCCACGGCAGCCAGTCCCAGCAATACCACGCTGAACGGCAGCCACAGAAATCCGTCGCGCAGCGGGATCAGGACCCAAGTGATAAGGAACCAGCGCAACCAGTCGGTCACCGGGTCGATGGTCCGAATCAACTGACCGACAACTGTGTCTATCGGTCCGGCGACGCTGAAAGCCTGGCTGCGTTCGACCTCGTGAAAATACGGAAACTCTTGCGCCAAGGCAAAACAGATAAGGATCAGCACAGCCCACACCGTGAGGATCTGGTGGCGTCGCAACCATGATCCGCCGGACTGGTGATGCAGCGGCTGCCGCATCGCCCAGGCCTTGGACAGCCGGTCCAGCACCACGGCCAGCAGGACAATGGTAATGCCGATTTCAAAGGACAGCCCGATTTTCAGCGCCTGCAGCAGTTGCAGCAGTTTCTGCCCCAACCCCGGCATACCGATGAAACTGGCCAGCACCACCATGGCCAGACATTGCATGATGACCTGATTGACCCCAATCAGAATCTCGGTCCGCGCCGTCGGGATCCGGGCCCGGGTCAGCAATTGCCAGCGGGTGGCGCCGCTCATCAACCCGGCTTCGATTACCTGATCAGGGACGGATTTCAGCCCAAGCAAGGTCATGCGGATCATCGGCGGCACCGAAAAGATGATCGACACAATGGCCCCGGCCTTTGGACCGACGCCGATGAACACCACGACCGGGATCATGTAGGCGAAATGCGGCAGGGACTGGGCGATGTTCAGGATCGGGTTCAGGACGCGCTCGAACCGGCCGGACCGCCAAGCCAAGATTCCCAGCAGCAGTCCCAATGCCATCGAAAAGGGCACGGCGACAATGATCACCGACAGGGTTTCCATCGCCCATTTCCACTGGCCCATTATGGCGATCCAGACAAAGGTGCCGCCCGACAAGGCCGCCAGCCTTGCCCCGTTCAAAGCATAGCCCACGGCTGTCGCCGAAACCGCGATCACCGACCAGGGGATCGGGCCCAGATCGGGCCAGCGGTTCTTGCCGTAAAGCAGGTTGCCTGTGACATCGAGCAGCCATTCGACGACCGAGGAAAACGCCCGCGTCAGCGCCATCAGCCCCATTTCGTTGCGCATGAAGTTAAAGACGGTGTTGATCCAGTCGGCAAAGGGCAGGATCAGCCAGTCCGGCGGGCGGATCAGACCGGCTGGCAAAGCGGCCTTGGCCAGCGCCAGTGCCACGGCCAGCGCCAGCAGCGCCCAGGCGGTGCGCGTGGTGTCCATCGCCTTCACGCCTCATCGCCCAGCAATATGTCCAGCGCCTCTTGCCGGTTCATCGCCCCGATCAGCGCCCCGTCCTTGCCTGCAACCGGGATCAGCGACCGGCTGTCATCAACCAGTTGCCGCGACAGGGCACGGATGGTCAGATGGCCTGCGACCGCATCGCCCGCCAGCGGCGCATCGGTCGGGCGGGCCAGACCGCTTGCGTGAACCACACGAGACCGGTCAATCGCCGAGGTGAATTTCGCCACATAGGGGGTGGCCGGGTGCAGTACGATCTGATCGGGAGTGTCGATCTGTTCGATGGCACCGTCCTTCATGATCGCAATCCGGTCGGCCAGCCGCAAAGCCTCGTCAAAATCATGGGTGATGAAGATGACGGTCTTGTTCAGCAAACCCTTGAGACGCAGGAATTCGTCCTGCATCTCGCGCCGGATCAGCGGGTCAAGGGCCGAAAACGGCTCGTCCAGAAACCAGATGTCGGGTTCGACCGCCAAAGACCTGGCAATGCCGACGCGCTGCTGCTGACCGCCCGACAATTCGCGCGGGAAATAGCCCTCGCGCCCGGTCAGTCCCACCAGATCGACCATCTCTTGCGCCCGCTTGTAGCGGGTCGTCCGGTCCTGTCCGCGCATTTCCAGCGGAAAGGCCACGTTGTCCAGAACAGTGCGATGCGGCAGCAGGCCGAAACTTTGAAACACCATGCCCATCTTGCGCCGCCGCAGGTCGATCAGGGCGGCATCGGACAATGTGCCGATGTCGCGCCCCTCGATCATCACCGCACCGCCGGTGATTTCCAGCAACCGGGACATGCAGCGCACCAGGGTCGATTTACCCGATCCCGACAGGCCCATCACCACCAGCATCTCGCCCGCCGCCACGTCGAGGCTGACATTTCGGACGGCGATAACATGCCGGGGCGTGGGTGCCGCAGGATCGGCTTGCAATGTTTTTATGGCGACTTCGGGACGCGGGCCGAAGATCTTCCAGACATGGCGGCAGGAGATGACCGGTGTCCCGGTCGAAGGCAGGTCTGGCACTGTGGTTCCCCTTGGCGCGATGTCTGGTCGGCATAGCCTGCGAAAAGACCCACCCGGATCATGCCGGATGGGTCTGAATTACATCATAAGGCCAGGTTTATTGCACCCAGGCCTGCCAGACATCCGGGTTCGCCTTAAGCCATGCGGTTGCCGCGTCTTCGGGTTCCAGGCCGTCGATATCGACCAGTTTGGCCATTTCCGCGATCTGCGCATTGTTAAAGTTCACTTTTTGCAGCGTTGCAAAGGCGGAAGGCCATTTCGCCTCCATCCCGTCCCAAGCGGCGATCTTCATGTAACCATTGGCAGGGTTGCCGCAGTCGTAGATTGCATCAGGCAGGGGCCCGACGGCAGGATCGGTGTCGCAGCCTGCTTCCCATACGGGAAAGTTGACGAATTCGCCGGGCCAGACGGCTTCGGCAAAGTTCGGGGTCCAGTTGAACAAGACGATCGGGGTCTTGTCGGCTTGGGCGGCAGAAAGCTCGGCCCATAGGGCGGCAGCCGACCCGGCATTGACCACAGCAAAGTTCATCCCCAAAGCGGTGACCTTTTCCTGATCGTGCTTGAGCCAGTCCACCGGACCGCCCAGAAAGCGGCCCATGGTGCCGGTCTCGGGGGTGACAAACAGGGCGGAACAGGCGTTCAACGCTTCCCAATCGGGCAGGCCGGGGCAGGCTTCCTTGGTCCAGGACGGATACCACCAGTCTTCGCGGGTGATTGCATCATGGGTGGCTACATCCACAATTCCGCCCGCTGCCTCGGCGGCCCGGAACGATGCGCCAAACGCGCCTTCCCAAACCTCAACCTCAAGGGTCACATCGCCCAGACGGATCGATTCATAAACCGCCTGACTGTCGGTCGACACATATTCGACGGTCAGCCCTTCGGATTCAAAGATCTGACCGACCACGTTGCTCATCACGATCTGGCTGGACCAGTTGTGAGTCGGAATGATGATCGGATCGGACGAATCCTGTGCTCGGGCGGCAGTCATCGCCAAGGTCGCAAAGGCGACGCTGGCCAGCAGAATTCCTTTTGTTCGCATTGTCTTTTCCCCATTGTTCATCTGCCGGACGGCAGGGTTTTTTGCGAAAGGTCAATCGCCTTTCTTCTACAAATGCTAGTGGGCAGATGTGAATGTGTCAGACCCAAGGAATGAACAGGCTAGCTTAAGTTGTGAAAAATTGTTAACAGACAGGAAGGTTTGCCAACGACTTGGGAGGGATGATGATACCACGCGCCTCCCATATCATGATCATCGAGGACGAACCGGTTACGCGCATTGCTTTGGCAGGGTATCTGGAATCCTTTGGCTATCGTGTTTCCGAATGCGACAGTGCCGAACGGGCCGAAAGGGTGCTGGCCCAGGACAGCGCGGACCTGTTGATCGTGGACATCAATCTGCAGGGCAAGGACGGGCTGGAAATCACCCGCGAACAGCGGGCAAAGTCCGAGATCGGGATTATCCTGCTGTCGGGGCGCACCGATGACGTGGACCGGATCGTCGGGCTGGAACTGGGGGCAGATGATTATGTCTGCAAGCCATTCAACCGGCGCGAACTGCTGGCCCGGGTCAAGAACCTGCTGCGCCGGACCGCAACGATGCGGGCGCTGACACGGCGGGTGTTTCATTTCGGCGGCATGGCCTTTGATGCCGCCGCGCGGCAGGTCACCGGGCCGGATGGTGCCAACATTTCATTGACTCGGGCCGAATACGAACTCTTGCGCATCTTTGTGACCAACCCCGGCGTTGTCATGAGCCGGGACCGGCTGATCATGGCGATCACGCACCGGCAGGACAGCACCAATATCCGCACCATCGACGTGCTGATCAAACGATTGCGCGCAAAATTGGGTGACGATCCGAAAATGCACCGGATCATCACCACCTCTCACGGTGAAGGGTACGTCTTTACTGCGCAGCTTGGGTAAGGTTTAAGACCCCGAGTCGCTTCAAGGCGGCGGTCATCTGCTGGCGTGCCGCTTCAGCAACTTGCAGGACGGCGGCCATGGCCTGCGGCACGGCCACATGATCGTCCGCCTCTGCGGCCTGATCCAGCCGCTGCAGACAGGCCGCCATAGCCGGCAGATCAAAATTCCCGGCGGCCCCTTTAAGCTGATGCGCCGCACGGGCCAGCGCCTTCATGTCGCCCGAACCGACCGCCTCAATGATCCCGGACATTTCGATTTCAAGCCGGTCCAGGAACATCATCGCCAGTCGAACCGTCCGGGCCTGACCCATATCCGCCAAGGCCGCCGTCAGCACATGGTCCGGTTGCGTCACGGCTACAATCTTGGCCAAAACATCGGCCAGCGCCTCTGGCGACAAGGGTTTGGCCAGGACCGCAACCATACCTGCGGCCAAAGCGGCGGCGACCTCGGTCTCTTGCACATGGGCTGAAATGCCGATGACCGGAGCAGCACCTCCCGGCAGGTCACACAGCATCCGTGTGGCCTGAGTGCCGGTCATACCAGGCAGGTTGACGTCCATCAGGATCACATCGAACGGCTGCTCTTGCGCCAGTTGCACGGCGGCCTCGCCGGTTTCGACGGTCACAAAATGGTGGCCCATATCCTCCAAATAGGTCTGCACCACCAACTGGTTGATCGCATGATCCTCGACCACCAGAACGCGCAAAGCGCGGGCGGTCAAAGGGGTCGGGGCGGGCAGTTCGATATCCGACATCTGCCCCGCTGCCAGATGGACGCGCAGGATAAAGGTGGCCCCTTGCCCCGCGACGCTGTCCACGCGCAGGCTGGCGTTCATCGCAGCGGCAAAGCGTTGACAGATCGCAAGGCCCAGTCCGGTGCCGCCAAATTGCCGTGCCGTGTGCACATCTTCCTGTTCGAAGGCCCGGAATATCCGGTCCTGTGCTGCCACCGCAATGCCCTTGCCGGTATCGCGCACCTCGAACTGATGATCGCCGTCCACCATGACGGCGCGCAGGACGACTTCGCCGTGATCGGTGAACTTGATGGCATTGGCGATCAGGTTGAACAGGATCTGGCGCAGCTTGCCCATGTCGCCGCGCACGGCGGCAGGCAAAGGTGCGGGCACGTCTAGCCGAAAGCCAAGCCACTTTTCCTGTGCGACCGGGCGCATCAGCAGGGTGATCTCGCGCAGCAGGTCGGTCACGGCAAAGGTCACATCGGCGGCTTTATCGGCCCCGGCCTCGACCTTTGAATAATCTAGAATATCGTTCAGGATGGTCATCAGCCCCTTGCCCGACGCTTGTGCCGCCAACAGGTGGCTGTGCTGGCGGGGGGTCAGCCCGTTGCGTGCCAAGGACCGCAGCATCCCCAGAACACCATTCATCGGTGTGCGGATTTCGTGGCTCATCATCGCCAGAAATTCGGATTTCGCCCGGTCCGCAGCCTCGGCCATTTCGCGGGCTTTGGCATGGGCCAGCACTTCGCCGCGCAGAAGCTGGGTCTGCTCGTCCACCAGTTCCTGCAGGGCGTTGCGATGGCGGTGCAGTTCGGCCAGATTGCGAGTACGCTCGGCCTCAAGATCACGGTTCTCGATGGCTTGCAGGCGAAAGATTTCGACAGCACCTTCCATGCCGGCAATCTCGTCATGGCCCTGCGGGCGGACCGGGGATCCGATACTGCCTTGGGCCAGCCGGGTCATGGTGACTGACAGTGCATCCAGCCGCCGGGTAATATTGCCGCGCACATAGACCCACAGCACGACCAGCGACAGGATCAGCGCCGCGACAGAACCCCATGCGGTCAGCCGCTGCGTGACCCGGATCGCCGCAGTCGCATCGGTTCCGACCTGCACGGCGCGGGCTTTGATCTGGTCGGCCAGACTGGCTGCGGCGGCATCCAGCCGGGTGGCGGCCACCCGGACCGCTTCTTGCGCGCGGGCAATGTCAGCGTTGATATCCAGAATGCCGTGGGTCACGTCGAACAGGTCGGCCGCGTCCGGCGGCGGGGCGGCGGCAGGACCGATGGCATGAAGCAGGACCAAGGCGCGCTGCGCCCGGATCGGGTCCTGAATCGACAGGATGCGCCGGGTCACGATTCCGGTTCGCGTGACCAGATCGCGACGCAGGCGGGCCAGATCGTCTTGTGATCCGACTGCCGCGACACGGTTCAACAGCAGACCGATTTCGGCGGTTTGGGCGCGAAATTCGAACATCAGACCCATTTGGAACAGATCGACCTCGATCAGCTTGTCGATGGTTTCGGACCGCGCCTCGGCACCGCGATCATCGTTACCATAAAGGCTCGACATCACCGCCGACGCGCCCATTTGTGCATTGGCGACCAAGGTATCGGCGATTTCCAGAAGTTCGGTGGTGGCGGCCAGTCCGGCCTGCAATCTGGTGCGCTGGTCTTGCAAAGCGACAATCCGCTGGCGGACCAACAGATCAAGGCCAAGGATCGAGGCCTGCACATCCGCCACCGCGTCTGTCAGGCCACCCGACGATTCCGCCCCGCTGACCGCATAGCGGGCCACCCGCGTTCGCAATGCGTTGACCTGCGCCAACAGAAAGGCCGCGCGTTCCTGCCGGGCGGCCTCGGTGGTCACGGCGGCAAGTTCGGGGGCGACGGCGACCACCCGGCTGCTTTCTTCGGCAAAGCCTCGCACATCGGAAATCGCCGGGATGGTTTCGTTGATCACCCTGGACTGGTTACGGGCTACATCCTGCAATTCCAGCCAGCCCAGAAAGGCAGCCAGCGCCGGAAGCCCGGCAATGATCACGAAGGCCAACAAAAGCCGCCCGCCAAGACTGGACTTGCGCTGCATCCGCGTCGATCCTACCACTTTGTCCCAAACCCGTTGGGGTCTAGCTATACAGTGCCGGTGCCGAAAGTGGGTGAAAATGCGCAAAAGCCGATCCATAGAATGCGCGATGGTTCTGTTGGCGCTGATCGCGGCGTCGTCGGCGCAGGGCCAGCAAATGCCGACCTGGGATCTGGAGGTCAGGCAAGTTCCCTTCGACGACGACAGCCCGGCTATTCCTGCGACCTATGCCCCTTTGACGCATGCCAGCCAGCCTTGGCGCATTTGTGTGCTGTACCCGCACCTCAAGGATGCCTACTGGCTGAGCGTCAACTATGGCATGGTGGAGGAGGCGCGGCGTCTTGGCGTGTCATTTGTCTTGTACGAGGCGGGCGGCTATCCCAATCTGACGCGCCAAATCGAACAAGTCGGTGCCTGCGGCCAACGCGACCTGGATGCGCTGATCGTGGGCACCGTATCATACGAAGGGCTGGCACCCGCGATTGCCGAACTTGCGCAGCACATGCCGGTCATCGCGGCGGTCAATGATATTGACGATACCGGGATCACCGCCAAGGCCAGCGTGTCATGGCGCGAAATGGGGGCGGCTGCGGGCCGGGTCATTGCCGAGCGCCATCCGCCCGGCAGTCCGCCCGTGCGTCTGGCATGGTTTCCGGGGCCGGAAAGTGCGGGCTGGGTGCACTTCGTCGAACAGGGCTTTCGCGCGGCTGTCGCCGACAGTTCTGCGCAGATCGTGGTGACAAAGTTTGGCGACACCGGGCTTGAGCAGCAGGTTCTGCTGGTCGAGGATGTCTTGGATGAATTTACCGACATCGATTATGTGGTGGGCAGCGGCCCGATGGCCGAGGCAGCCGTGTCGGTGCTGCGGGCACGCGGTCTGTCCGATCAGATCTGGATCGTGTCGACTTACATGAGCCATGCGGTTTATCGCGGGATCATGCGGGGACGCATTCTGGCGGCCCCCACCGATTTCCCCGTGTGGCAGGGGCGGCTGGCGATAGAACAGGCTGTGCGCGCACTGGAAGGGCAACTGGACGTGGTCCATGCCGGCCCACGGATTGTGACGGTCACCCAAGACAATATCGACTCAGTCGGTCCCGAAGGATCACTGGCCCCCGCGACCTTTGTACCGGTCTTCGAGGTTATTGCCGACTAGGCTTGGCCGCGAGCCCGCTGAAAAGTCAAATCGGCTTCTACCTGATCGGTCATTCGCGCTACCTGCGGTTGCGTAGCGTCACGTATCCTTCATCCAACAGTCATACACGCGATTCTTTCGACGCCTTCGACCTTCCGGAAAGTCCAAAGTAACCATGCTGAACATAACTTCCCTGACCAAGTCCTTCAGCCAGAATGCAGCCACTCACCGGGTCACTTTCGACGTGCCAATATCGGCCATGATCGGCATGATCGGTCGTTCTGGCGCGGGAAAATCCACTCTTCTGCGCATGATGAATGGCCTGACGATTGCGACTTCGGGGCAGATCGTGTTCGAAGAGCAGACCGCCACCGGTCTCACAGGTGCCGCCCTGCGCGGTTGGCAGGCGCAATGCGCGATGATCTTTCAGCAGTTCAATCTGGTCCGCCATTGACCCCGGTCTCTCGAGATATGGGCAAAAGTTGGTGATGCCTGATCAGGCGGCAGTTTGAAGTTGGCGGATCCCATAGCGGAACTCAACCCCTTGGATGATCTCGGGCAGGCGGTTCTGTCCGTCGAGTTTGCGCCATTTCTTCTGCGCTGACATCATCAGCTTGAAGTCCATGGCCAGCCCGGTCTTGCGGCTGAGACATCCTTTGGTGCGTTTCGTGCGGTGCCGGACGGTGGCGAAGGTACTTTCGATCGGGTTTGACGTCCGGATGTGCTTCCAGTGTTCCGCCGGATAGTCATATAAGGTCAGCAGCGCGTCCCTGTCCTTCACCAGTTTGGCGACCGCCTTGTCCCATTTCACGCCATAGGTTTCGATGAAGAAGTCGAAGGCGGCGTTCGCTTTGACTTTTGTCTCGGCCTGCCAGATGTCGTGCAGATGGCCTTTGGCTTTAGCCTGCACGGATTTCGGCATCGCGTTCAGCACGTTCATGGTCTTGTGGACCCAGCAGCGTTGTTCCTGCATCGTGGCGAACACCTCGCGCAGGGCGGTCCAGAACCCCAGGGCACCGTCGCCCCCTCTCGGCAGATTTGCGTTGCAAATCGCCTGCCGGGCAATGGATGGCCAGCTTGGGGTCCTGTTTCAGGCCACGCCGCTTGAGATCAAGCAGCAGCTCGCGCCAGCTTTGCGTGCTTTCGCGGAAACCGTCGGCCATCGCCAGCAACTCCTTGCGGCCATATTCATCCATTGCCGGCAGTGGTTTGCCCGCAAACCACGAGAGGGGCCCGATAATCACCAGCATACATTGGCGATCCTCGTCCGTTCTGGGACTGAAATAGACACCGTCCGCCCAGAAATACACATAGCGCTGTGCCGACAGATCGCGTTTGGACCAGCGTTCATAATCGTCCCACCAATCCGCCTTCAGCCGGGTGATGGTGCTGGCCGACAGTCCCGGCGCATCCGGCCCCAAGAGCGCCGTCAGGGCATCGGAGAAATCGCCGGTCGAAATACCCTTGAGGTATAGCCAGGGCAGCAATTCCTCGATGGATTTGGCGCGTCGCACCCTCTCATCGCTGCAAGCAGCGATGAGAGGGCAACGGTTAAGGCGGCAGGATCGTCGATGTAAACTTCAGCCGTTCGCCCTCCGGTGCCCGATCCCGCACCCGGGGCACCTTCACCGGCACCGCTCCAATGCCGGTCTGCACCTCCCTTTCGGGCAGATGGCCGTGCCGGACCAACCGCCTGCGGCCAGCGCTATCGGTCTGGTCAGCATGGGCGGCAAGAAACGCGTTCAGTTCAGCCTCCACGGCTTGCGCGATCAACTCACGCGCACCATTGCGCAGCAAATCCGTCAGCGGGTCAGGTGAAAAGGTTCTGTCGCAAACTTTTTTGACTTTCGCCGGGTCACGTGATGCGGCAGTAATTTTGCGGCAGAGGTGGCGGACGAGAGGGGCGGAGCGATGGTTGACTTCAAGG
>Ga0335396_10007003_pt1 | contig 10959 bp, 9 predicted proteins | sample FRY02_FD_205743 | JGI IMG/M metagenome (GOLD analysis project Ga0335396, IMG submission 205743) | Freshwater microbial communities from Lake Fryxell liftoff mats and glacier meltwater in Antarctica - FRY-02 (spades assembly) (version 2) | ecosystem: Environmental > Aquatic > Freshwater > Ice >... | reverse complement strand
ATTGGAGAAAACAGATGTCGTTTATTCATATTTAATAATATGCCTGAATATAAAAAAATAATGTTATATATTAATTTAAAAATGATGATAAATAAAATAAATGTTATGAATAAATAACATATATTTCGAAAATATAAAAATAAATAACATATATCAAATAACATATACTATTGATACATTAGAAACGCAAGTGAAACCCCCGCACACACATCTTTTTCCATTTGTATTTTTTCTATTTCGTCTTGAATAATTTTAACCAACAAATTATATTCATCAAGTTTTTTTAAAATAATTTCATAAAAGTCTTCAATTTCGTACTCATATATCCAGTTTCTACTATCAAAATCATTGAAAACATAATATTCATCCATATCAAATATCATATATTTTTCGTACTCAATTGTATCATCCCATCCTTCTTCTTGTTCGTATTTTTCATCATATTCATACCATTCATCAAACATTTCAATTAACATATTTTCTATTCTTTCTAAATTTGTTACTTCTTCATCACAATTTACTTTTTTAAAACCATCTTCACCAATAATAATCTCAAACTTATAATTTTCACAATTTTTCATATTTTCTTTTTTGTTTTGAAACAAATCACACACATCTTTTTGTAACTGTGTCCCGTAATAAGTCATAATTAAATGTTTTTCCCTGTCTTCTTTGCTTTTTTACGCTGATAGCTTTGTTAGCTTCTTAGCTTTATTGATTCGCACTTCTTGGTTTGGCGGATAATTGTAATAAAAAAAATAGCTATCATTTTTTTTATATTTATTAAAATAATTAAAGCATATTTATTTTATTTAATACTTCTAAAATAAGATTTTTATATCAATTTTAAAGTTTTATCAATATCTTAATGCGATATATAGTAATAACCATGAATTATATAGAAATGGATAAATGATTACTATGTCAATATAATTAATAAACTTGTAAATTACGATATTTTAGAAAATGAAATAGAATATCATAATTCTAAATTACAAAGTGATAATGATGTATGTATCAAAATTACCCTTAATGTTTATTAATTTGAATGTGTTGTGATATTATTTATATTTAATGTTTATAATTTATTTAGAAAATATAAGGTTATATAAAATTATAAAAAATGGTACTGAAATAGTCTTTAAACACCACACACTCTCATATTCTCTTATATATGTTGTAGTATTATATATACTATCTAATAATAGTATTATTAATATTGTTATTAGAAAAATACCTTTGTAGAAGTCTTTAAAAAATAAAAATATTAAAAATATTAAATAATAAATTATTGTAGTAATAACATAATTTTTATAATAGAGATCTAAATCCCAAATTAAATGTGGATGATCTTTTTTATTTTTAGAACACTTTTTACGTGATATTTCTATATTTGAATATACAGCGAAAAATATAGCCATCATAAATATAGTAAAAATAGCATATAATATATTATTGGGTATATGTGTTGTTTTAAATATTATTGCACCAATTATAATAAAAGAAGCTTGTAACATTAAAATAACGTATGCAGAATATGTTGCTATATTATTAAAACCTTTACTACAATCTTCATCATACCACATAAAAAACTCTGCTAATTGCATATGTGCGGAAATAAATGCTGGAAGTGCAATATGTTTATCATATTTATCACCTGTAAAATATAAAACGATTGATAATGTTATACCAATAATATACATAGATATAGATGTTTCTTTATTATAGCACATTTCACGTTATAATTATAGTAAATAGAATATAATTTTTTTCCAAAGTATCCATATTTTCTAATTAGTGATAAAGTATAATTAAGAGAATTCTATTATTTGATTTAATACTTTTGATAACCATTTGATTTTGATGATAAAATTCTAAATGTTATTATCAATAAAAAAATAAAATATAAAAATATAAAACATATAATATATAATATATAAAGACATTAATTTACAATCGCATAAAAGCGAGGGTTACCCCAAGACACACATCAAATTCTGATTGTATTTTTTCCTCTATTTTTTTATTTTCTTTATAGATAATATCATTTTTCTTCTTTTCTTCTTCATATAACCTTTTCTCAATAAGACGTGCTTTAAACATCAACTTACGAGAACGTTTTGACATATTGTATATGTCTCTTTACTGCTTTTGTTTTTTTCTTTCGCTTTGCGTTTTTACGCGGGTAGCTTGTTAGCTTTTTTGATCTGCCTTTCTTAGTTTTGCTGATAAATTATATATTTAAATTGTAGTATCAATTTTTTATATTTATTTAAAGAATTAGAGCATATTTATCTTTTTTTAATATTATTTAAACTGCTAACACGTATTAATGGTCCTTTAATACCTCTAAATGAAGCATTGCATATCAATTTGAAAGTATAATCAATATCTTCGGGTGACATAGTAACTATTATATTATATACTAACTATCAATTTTTATTTAAAATATATTATATATTATGTACTTTTTATTAAGTAGTATAATATCAACAAGAACCTGATAAATAATTAACAAAGAAATAGTAAATTAAATAAATAGGTCCTAATAAGAAGGCTAATATACTGAATAAAATTCTTGATCCATCTCCAGACTGTTTTCTACAACTGTATGATAAGAATGCAGCATAAGAAGATATTATTATATCAATGAGTATAGCAATAAAATACATTGCAAAATTATTTATTCTAATATAATGAAATAAAAAATATTATTATAGGAATAAAATAGTTCTAATTAAATAAAAAAATGACGGGATGATTTAAAAATAATATCATCCGCAAAACCAAGAAAGGCGAATCAACAGAGCTAACAAGCTTAAACAGCGTATTAACGCAAAAAACTACGATCGAAAGAATATGCCTATGTTAAAAACATATACGCAAAGAGATGCAAACGATTTATTTCACAATAAAGAAAATGATATTGTGAAGTGGAGTAATTGTAATTTTGAGATTATAATTGATGAAAATAATAAAAAAGACATTTTTGGAAAACAAATAGCACAAGAATTAAAAGATATTATTGTAATTCTTGAAGATATGTATGAAGATTGGTATAATTACGAGGAAGAATATAAATCATCTATGATATTTGGTAACGATGAATGTTATATTAGTAGTTATAATCTTGAACTATATAGAAAATGGATAAATGAGATTGATGATTACTATTCCTATATATTTAATAAACTTGTAAATTACGATATTTTAGAAAATGAAATAGAATATCATAATGCTAAAGTACAAACTGAGAAGGATGTATGTCTCGGGGTAACTATTGCTCTCCTTAGATCGTATTAATTATTATATTCGTAATGTTTGTGATATTATTTGTGTATATGAATGTGTTATGATATTCTTTGTGTATATTTTATGTTTTTATGTTTATAATTTTTGTATTTAATGATAATAATTTATTTAGAAAATATAAGATTATATAATATTATAAAAAATGGTAATGAAACAGACTTTAAACACCATATACTTTCATACTCTCTTATATATGTTGTAGTATTATATAAACTATTTAATATTAATAGTAATAATATTGTTATTACTATTAATCCTTTATTTAAATCTTTAAAAAATAAAAATATTAGATATGTTAAATAATATAAATATGCATTTATAAAATGTTTTTCATCATATATATTTATATCCCAAATTAAATGTGGATGTTCTTTTTTATTTTTAGAACATTTTGGTATAGATGTTTTGATATTAGAAAATATTGTATATAATATTACTATCATTAAAACACATAATATAATATATAATATATTATTAGGTATATATGTGGTTTTTAATATTATTGCTCCAACAACAATAGATATTAATTGTAATGCTAAAATAATTAGTGCAAAATATGTTGCTATATTATTAATACCTTTTTTACAATCTTCGTCATACCACATAAAAAACTCTGCTAATTGCATATGTACGAAGACAAATGAGAATAATGCAATATGTTTATCATATTTATCACCTGTAAAATATAAAACTATTGATGCAGTTATACCAATAATATACATAAATATAGATGTTTCTTTATTATAGCACATTTCACTTAATTATTAGACTACAATAAAATATTATTTAGAAAAATAAGAAGTTTTAATAATATTAAGAAAATAAAAAAGATTATATACTCGTTTTCTTAAGTAGCATAATATGCTAAGTGAATCACTTTGTATATACTAAATGAGCGAAATAAGAATACTTTATTTAATTAAGAATATATTTTGAGTACATAATTAATTATTTTGAAAAGATTTATAAGTTTTAATAAAATTAAGAAGATAAAAAGATTATGTACTCGTTTTCCTTAAGTAGCATAATATACTAAACGATCACTTTGTATATACTAAATGGGCGAAATAAGAATACTTTATTTAATTAAGAATATATTTTGAGTACATAATTAATTATTTTGAAAAGATTTATAAGTTTTAAGAATATTAAGAAGATAAAAAGATTATGTACTCGTTTTCCTTAAGTAGCATAATATACTAAGCGATCACTTTGTATATACTAAATGTGCGAAATAAGAATACTTTATTTAATTAAGAATATATTTTGAGTACATAATTAATTATTTTGAAAAGATTTATAAGTTTTAAGAATATTAAGAAAATAAAAAGATTATGTACTCGTTTTCCTTAAGTAGCATAATATACTAAGCGATCACTTTGTATATACTAAATGTGCGAAATAAGAATACTTTATTTAATTAAGAATATATTTTGAGTACATAATTAATTATTTTGAAAAGATTTATAAGTTTTAATAAATTTAAGAAAATAAAATGATTATGTACTCGTTTTCCCTTAAGTAGCATAATATACTATGAGATTACATTGTATATACAAAGTGGGCGAAATGAGAATACTTTATTTTATTAAGAATACATTTTGACTACATAATTAATTATTTAGAAAAGTTTAATAAGTTTTAAGAATATTAAGAAAATAAAAAGATTATGTACTCGTTTTCCCTTAAGTAGCATAATATACTATGAGATTACATTGTATATACAAAGTGGGCGAAATGAGAATACTTTATTTTATTAAGAATACATTCTGAGTACATAATTAATTATTTAGAAAAGTTTAATAAGTTTTAAGAATATTAAGAAAATAAAAAGATTATGTACTCGTTTTCCCTTAAGTAGCATAATATACAAAGTAAATCACAAATAATATTCTATTTTATATGTAAATATTTTTGAGTACATAATTAATTATTTAGAAAAGATTTATAAGTTTTAATAAATTTAAGAAAATAAAATGATTATGTACTCGTTTTTCATTAAGTAGTATAATATAAAAAGCTATAACATTATATATTTAATAAGTTATAAAGTAAATATTTTTGAGTACATAATTAATTATATTGAAAATATTTATAAGTTTTAATAAATTTAAGAAAATAAAATGATTATGTACTCGTTTTTTCATTAAGTAGTAGCATAATATACAAAGTGATTCATAAAGAATATTCTTTTTTTATAAGTGAATATATTTTGAGTACATAATTAATTATTTAGAAAAGATTTATAAGTTTTAAGAATATTGAGAGATTAAAAAGATTATGTACTCGTTTCCTTAAGTAGCATAATATACAAAGTGATTCATAAAGAATATTCTTTTTTTATAAGTGAATATATTTTGAGTACATAATTAATTATTTAGAAAAGATTTATAAGTTTTAAGAATATTGAGAGATTAAAAAGATTATGTACTCTTTTCCTTAAGTAGCATAATATACAAAGTGATTCATAAAGAATATTCTTTTTTTATAAGTGAATATATTTTGAGTACATAATTAATTATATTGAAAAGATTTATAAGTTTTAATAAATTTAAGAAAATAAAAAGATTATGTACTCGTTTTTCCTTAAGTAACAAAATATAGTTATAGATTATGATGTATATTTTAATAAGTTATATAGAATATATTTTGAGTACATAATTAATTATTCATGAATATTCTTAAGAATTTTTAAGAATATCTTTTTATTAATGTACTAATATTCATATCATCATTCTTTTCAATAATATAATAAAACATATTTTACCAACAGTTAAAAAATAAATTACTATCATAAATATAAAAAATAGAAACATAAAAATATAAAACATATAATATATAACACATTAGTTTACAATCGCATAAAAGCGAGGGTTACCCCAAGACACACATCAAATTCAGATTGTATTTTTTCCTCTATTTTTTTATTTTCTTTATCGATAATATCAGTTTTCATCTTTTCTTCTTCATATAACCTTTTCTGAATAAGACGTGCTTTAAACATCAACTTACGAGAACGTTTTGACATATTAACTTAACTATGTCTCTTTACTGCTTAGCGTTTTCTTCTTTAACTTTGCGTATTTACGCTGGTAGCTTGTTAGCTTTGTTGATTCGCCTTTCTTGGTTTGGCGGATAATAATATTTTGAGATTGTAGTATCAATTTTAATATATAATTTATTTTTTTAGGACAATTTTATCCATCTGATATATTATTCTACTTAAGAAAAACTACAACATAATGAAGTAATTATCTTATTGTATAAATTTGTTCTAATAATATTATACATATATAAAAAATGATCTATTCATACTATATTATTATTAACCTGAAATATGGTGAAAAAACAAGGTTTATTACGCTAAAAAGATTAAACACGTTGACAAACAGAGACAATATGTGGAGAACCGCAAGGGGAAATCGCTGTTATCATAGTGTTCTCAAGTAACAATGTAAATCAGAGTTTTTTGATAATAGATAAATAGTATTACCATTTATTTTAAAGGTTTTTTATTTCTAGAAAAATGTCTATCTATTCATATTTTTTCAAAATAATAAACTTTTTTTCCACATGTTATTTAACTTTCATAATTAATTATATTGTTATCTTTTTAATATACTTTAAAACCTTATTAAAAATATATTATGAATCTCATATTATATTATTTGCTACTTAAGGAAATGAGTACATAATTTTTTTATTTTCTTAATATTCTTAAAACTTATAAATATTTTGTAAATAATTAATTATGTACTCATAATATATTCTATATAACTTATTTAAATATACAATATGAATCTCTTTGTATATTATGCTACTTAAGGAAAATGAATACATAATCTTTTTATTTTTTTTAATATTTTTAAAACTTTCTAAATAATTAATTATGTACTCAAAATATATTCTCTTATAATTTTATAAAAATACATTGTGATCGCTTAGTATATTATGCTACTTAAGGAAACGAGTACATAATCTTTTTATTTTCTTAAATTTATTAAAACTTCTAAATCTTTTCTAAATAATTAATTATGTACTCAAAATATATTCTCTTATAATTTTATGAAAATACATTGTGATCGCTTAGTATATTATGCTACTTAAGGAAAATGAGTACATAATCTTTTTATTTTATTAATATTCTTAAAACCTTTAAAACTTCTCTAAATAATTAATTATGTACTCAAAATATATTCGCTTATAATTTTATAAAAATAAATAGTAATCACTTAGTATATTATACTACTTAATGAAAAACGAGTACATAATCATTTTATTTTCTTAAATTTATTAAAACTTATAAATCTTTTCTAAATAATTAATTATGTACTCAAAATATATTCACTTATAACTTAATAAAAATACATTATGATCGCTTTGTATATTATACTACTTAAGGAAACGAGTACATAATCTTTTTATTTTCTTAATATTCTTAAAACTTATAAATCTTTTCAAAATAATTAATTATGTACTCAAAATATAATCTTTATAAAAGAAAGTATTCTTATTTCACCCACTTAGTATATACAAAGTGATCGCTTTGCATATTTATGCTACTTAAGGAAAACGAGTACATAATCTTTTTATTTTCTTAATATTCTTAAAACTTATAAATCTTTTCAAAATAATTAATTATGTACTCAAATTATATTCTTAATAAAATAAAGTATTCCTATTTCGCCCACTTTGTATATACAAAGTGATTCACTTTGCATATTATACTACTTAAGGAAATGAGTACATAATTTTTTTATTTTCTTAATATTCTTAAAACTTATAAATCTTTTCAAAATAATTAATTATGTACTCAAAATATATTCTTAATTAAATAAAATATTCTTATTTCGCCCACTTAGAATATACATTATGATCTCTTAGTATATTATGCTACTTAAGGAAAACGAGTACATAATCTTTTTATTTTCTTAATATTATTAAATTTTTTTAAATCTTTCAAAATAATTAATTATGTACTCAAATTATATTCTTAATAAAATAAAGCATTCTTATTTCGCTTACTTAGTATATACAAAGTAATTCACTTAGCATATTATGCTACTTAAGGAAACGAGTACATAATCTTTTTATTTTCTTAATATTCTTAAAACTTATAAATCTTTTCAAAATAATTAATTATGTACTCAAAATATATTCCTCATAAAATAAAGTATTCTTATTTCGCCAACTTTGTATATACATTGTGATAGCTTTTCAAATTAAAAAAGATTATGATATAATCTTTCATTAATATAGATAATTAATATGTTATATTATTTGAATTATTATATTAAAATTGATAGTAGAAAGTAAATATGTCATTATCTACCAAAACAACAATAAGTGTATTGATAAAAAGTAAAAAGTTTATTAGTGTATTAACGCCAAGAAGAAGAAACAAATAAAGATACATATTGATAATGCTTATAATGTATTTGATTACTGATATAAAAATACATGCAATTGGAAGAAATATTTATAATAGAGGATTATATTTATTAGAAATTATGTTCTTCTCATTATTCGTTTTATCCATGTTATTATTCTTTACTACATTAATGTGTAAAATTTAAATTATCATAATGTTTTACAAAAAAAGATTTATATCTTGATTATGTTATGAAAAAATATTAGAAGGATATATTATATATTTGCTATATGTTATGTATATTTTTATATTTTTTTAAATAAGTTTAAAAAATATAAAAATAAATAATAAATAATATACACATACAATATATATAATATACAAACAATACATATAATTAAATACGAAGGAGTGCGAGGGAAATCCCTAAACATACATCCTTCTCCATTTGGATTTTGTTCTTCTCGTCTTCTATCTCCTTTACCAAAACATTGTATTCCATAACTTTATTCTCTATCATGTAATAATACATATCAATTTCATAGTCATATAACCACCATTTATCTTCGATAAGATTTTCACCCATATCAAATATTTTACAAAGTTCTCCTTCATCAGTTTCCATATACTGAACTGAATCACTTTCCAACTCTTCTTTAATCTCATCTAATATCTCTTTTATCTCTTGTAGTTTATTAACCAGCTCTATTCCATCTACAATCATACCCTTCTCATCACGCGATACTTTAATAAAAGTATAATCGGTCCATACTTTCCAGTCTTCATCGCAGTATCTAAATAAATCACTTGCTTCACGTTGTAGCTGAAGTTTAGGAGTTGACATCTTCGTTCGTTTTCGTTGCGTTAATACGCTGTTAGCTTGTTAGCTTTGTTGATTCGCCTTTCTTGGTTTGGCGGATAATAATATTTAGAAATTGTAGTATCAATTTTAATCTTTAAATTATTTTTTCAGTACAAATTTATCCAACATAATGAAAATAACATATTTCTATATTTTATAAAAATAAATAACTATGATCTCAATATAAAGTATATACATTGTTATCGCTTTGTATATTATGCTACTTAAGGAAAACGAGTACATAATCTTTTTATTTTCTTAAAAATCTTTAAACTTCTAAAACTTTTATAAATAATTAATTATGTACTCAAAACATATTCTTAATAAAAATAAAGTATTCAATTTCGCCCACTTTGTATATACATTGTTATCGCTTTGTAATATTATGCTACTTAAGAAAACGAGTACATAATCTTTTTATTTTCTCAATATTCTTAAAACTTATAAAACTTTTCTAAATAATTAATTATGTACTCAAAACATATTCTTAATAAAATAAAGTATTCAATTTCGCCCACTTTGTATATTATGCTACTTAAGGAAATAGAGTACATAATCTTTTTATTTTCTCAATATTCTTAAAACTTATAAAACTTTTCTAAATAATTTATTATGTACTCAAAACATATTCTTAATAAAATAAAGTATTCAATTTCGCCCACTTTGTATATACATTGTTATCACTTTGTATATTATGCTACTTAAGGAAATAGAGTACATAATCTTTTTATTTTCTCAATATTCTTAAAACTTATAAAACTTTTCTAAATAATTTATTATGTACTCAAAACATATTCTTAATAAAATAAAGTATTCAATTTCGCCCACTTTGTATATACATTGTTATCACTTTGTATATTATGCTACTTAAGGAAATAGAGTACATAATCTTTTTATTTTCTCAATATTCTTAAAACTTATAAAACTTTTCTAAATAATTTATTATGTACTCAAAACATATTCTTAATAAAAATAAAGTATTCAATTTAGCCCACTTTGTATATACATTGTTATCTATTTGTATATTATGCTACTTAAGGAAATCGAGTACATAATCTTTTTATTTTATTAATATTCTTAAAAATTATAAATATTTTCTAAATAATTAATTATGTACTCAATAATTAAACACATATTTTATCATCTTTATCTTTTTGATGAATATTAAATGATATCCACATCATTTATTTTTTGTACTTTATATATTACTATTTAGTTTTATAATATGTTTATTGTCATGAATTTGTTCTGAAATAAATTAAAATTGATACTACAATCTCAAAATATTATTATCCGCCAAACCAAGAAAGGCGAATCAACAAAGCTAACAAGCTAACAGCGTATTAACGCAAAGAAGAAGGAAAATAAAATGCCAAGATATGGAACAGAAACCCAGAAAGATGCTCGTGATTTG
>Ga0335396_10007001_pt1 | contig 10960 bp, 9 predicted proteins | sample FRY02_FD_205743 | JGI IMG/M metagenome (GOLD analysis project Ga0335396, IMG submission 205743) | Freshwater microbial communities from Lake Fryxell liftoff mats and glacier meltwater in Antarctica - FRY-02 (spades assembly) (version 2) | ecosystem: Environmental > Aquatic > Freshwater > Ice >... | reverse complement strand
ATACTGCCAACGCAGGCCCACGATGCCGTGCTGGTGAATGAGGAGTATGCCGTCGAAATCAAGACGGTGACTGCGGCCGAATTTCACACGCATACTCCTGCAACGCCGTCGGTCACACCGAAGACGACGACGGTGGTCAACACTGGCGCTCCCAGGAGCAACGCCACGGGAAAGAAGCGCAAGCACATTGACATGTCAGAGGACGAGGCGAGACCGGTTTTCTGCACGGAATACCACGGCCAGCCCCGTGCAAACAAGCGCGCCTGTACGGTCATGCCCACCATCACTGAAGAGTGCTAGAGGCGAGGCAGTCGGCGTGGCGTTTGGAAAAACGCACTCACATGTACCGTAGTACATGCATGGCACGCAACGAAAACAAAAAGAGTGAGAATCAAAAAAAAAGGATCGGAAACGATCACGAGGAGCACAGTTGGCTGTGGTATTTGGGTTCAACTCCCTCTCTCCTCTTTCGTCCACGAGTAGTGCATGGATCTGTTGCAGGGACCGTGTTGCCGCTGGCACAGACATACAGATACGGCACTGTTTACGCCGTGCCCTGTCTCTGGTTTGGTTTTCCAGGGGGGTGGGGTGGGGTGGGTGATTTTTTTGTATTTTTGACCAAAATAGAATATTTCTCTATATAAAGCCGGCAGATTGTGCCAACGTAAATCACGACACTCGAGAAACATGGGCATGGGCAAGGTCAAGGTCGCTTGCAAGAGGGACAACGCGATGATGCGTCGGGCGCAGATTATCACTAAGCGTCACGAAAATGGCATGTCTGTCGACGGATATATGCATCAGATCGAACGCAAGTCGAGCTACAGCGCCGCCAAGCGCGAGTACACGGACAGTTTCCAGAAAGAAGGCCTCGACATGCATGCCATAGACGAGCTCTATGTCGATATGTTGACCAAGCAGAACCACATGTTACGTGCCGGTGCCGTCATGCTGGTGGGCATGATCAGTGAGGCCCATGTTCTGCAGAAAGCGTCTGCCATTTCCGAGAAGAGGGAAGAGCGCGCCAGTCTTGATTCGCACAAGCAGAAGCACAACATGGCGACTTTGGTGTTGCGCAAAGCCGCAGCGGCAGCTCAACAGACCGTGAACAAGTGGAGCGTCGAGTACAAAGTCGCCGACACAAAGCTGTGTGTTTTGTGGAATGTGCCAGTGCTGCCATGCCATGCAGCGTAGAAGAATCACTTTTTATGCGTGCAATAAAACGATTATACCAACAATTTTGCGTTTTCTTGTTTTTTCAAAGGCGTGCAGTGTCGTCGTGTTTTTCATCGGTTGCCATTACCGGATGTGAAGATGTTGTCAGCGTAATGTCGTGCACGATATTGTGATTGTGATTGTCGTTTGTGATGCAAGAGACGTCGATAGGGTCTGTGTCCTTGATGTTGTGATATTGTTTCAACGCGACACCTTTTTCTGGCTGAATGTAGTCACGCTTGTACGTGGCTGCGAAGTTGGTGCCGAGCACACCGAGAAAAAGCACGCTGATGCCGGCGCAGAAAAACGCCCAGTTCCAGCTGTCAAAGTCTGCCGTTTCGTCGTAAAAGACGGCGCCCGTCGCGATGTTTCCTATGTACCAAAAGACGAAAAAGTTTGGAGCATGAAAGAGAATGTCGTTGACGGCGAGCGAATTGTTGATGAGGTAGATCTGCAGCGGCAAGGACGCTGCAAATACCAGCAAAATGACCACGACAAACGGGTCGTCGCTGAACTGGTCATTGCCAGAGATGCTCACAAACAGCAGCCCCGAGAATGCTTTGCCAAAGAGTGCTGAGAAATTGCCGACCGCGGAGCCCACCACGACGTACAGCAGCCGAATGTATTTCCCTGGGCCCCGCAACTTTGTGTCGGTCTTTTCACAGATATGGGCGCGGGCTCGACCGTCAACGGTGATGATTGCACAGCTCGCAAAAATGAAGCAGCTCAGACACACCAGCAGAGCGACGACCTTGGGCTCTCTGTAGTGGTGCACAAGCCGCGCCAGCGTCCAGTCGTTTGGCGTGTGGTCGGTGCCAAGTACAATTACAACAATGCCTGCAACAATCAACACGACGGACATAATGTCAAATCGCGTGACAACTTCCTGCAGCACAAAGTGTGCAGCCAACGGATTGACCACCAAGGACCAGCTTCCCAGCAGCGCCACCATTGACAGAGGGGCGATGCCCAGCGCAACAAAGTCACACACGTTCCCGATAAAGAATATGCCAAAGCCCACTATCCACACGCAGGAGTACGTGTGCATGTGTTGTTGGCACCTTGACTGCCGCTGCTCCTGACCGGCTGTGTCTTTTGAGGTTGCCTCTGAAAGTATGCGCTTGTTCTCTCCTGGCTCCATTTGCAGTACTTGCGTGTTGACACGCAGCTTGCTGTCCAATTTCCACAGACACAGTCCGAGCGACTGCAGAGACGCACCCACGAGCGCCAAAACGACGCCAAACACAAACTCGGCCGAGTAATAGCCGATGCCAGTCTGGCGGCTTTCCTGTGATGTGCGTGCTCGCGTGGACCATGTGTGGCTGCGCATGACGCAATGTCGTGACCACACGGCAGCCTTGTGCTATGCCCGTGAGAGGTATTGTGTTTTTATATACAAAGCACGCTTGCAAGTTGGCAATTTTGCTGTGGCGAAAAGGGCCGCCCAGCTCACTTCTGGGTGTTTTTGTTAATGCGCATTAATCGTCCGCAATGCCACATAAAAAGTGCATTTGTGTAGCAACGTTTTTTCCGAAATAGACGGCGTGCGGCAGATTTCCGTCAATATATAAACGCGAGACTTTGGTGACCGGCACAACACGATGCCAAATTTGTTTTGCGACAATGTTTCTTGTATTCGCCGTCTAGCAGATGCACGTTCGTGGGTAGTGTGCCGTGGGTGCGAAAAAGCCGTATACTGTAGTGACGCGTGTCGCATGCAAGCACTAGAGTGCGGGCACCGCGAAAACTGCCCAAAATTGGTCCACATTCGCGACTACACACGGATTGCCCAGGAACACATGCAATCTTGGACGGAAGTGGAAACACTGTTTGCGGCTAGGAATTACGTGGGGTTCCTCACGCACACGGCACGCATTCAAGAAATCGCCGACTTTTGCTTGGTGACGAGCGCAATCGAGCACAATGACATCAACACGCAGAACGCCATTATAATGTTTTCGCGACTCGGAGAATGCAACAATTGGCTGCTCCATATGGATTTGGCGCTGCGCTTCTTCGAATTCGCGTACAAAATACAAGCGAGTGTGCCGGCAGACAGCGAACACGAATGCAATCGAATGCCCGTCATGGAAAACCTGGCAAGAACATACCGTCGGCTCGGACGGCCGCAAGATGCCATCAAGCTATACATGAAGTGCATCCAACTTCGCCCCGAGGGCGCCCGAATGAGCTGGTACTATGGGCACATGGCACGATGTACCATGGAGAAGGGTTTGTTCCAGAGTGCATTGAAGTGGGTAGACAAGGCCGAGCAAATTCTGGCCGCACTTGCATCCGGCGGAATCGAGGACCATGATAAGTTGGAACAGACTAACTTGCACTTGGACATCAAAGCTCAGTGTTGCTTTGCTCTAGGAGAGTACGACGGAGCCGTTCTCTTTTGCGTAGAACGTGTTTTGCAGATCAGACAACACGGGGAACGACGGAGCATTGATTTTGTTAAAGCAAACGTGATGCTCGCCAGGGCCTTGACGCACAGTTCCTCGCCGAGATTGGAGCGTTGCGAGTCAATTCTGGGACTGCTGCTCACCATTTGCATACCCACGCTTGCGCAGCAAGAGGACGAGCTGCGCGACAGAGCGAAAATTCAGTCTCTTCGCTGCGACGTGCTGCTGCACTTGTCGTTTGTGCTGTACAAACTGAACAAAACACAGGAGGCATTGGCGATGCTGCGCACAATGTTACAGGAGTACCTGGTGCATCAGAGCTCCCTCTGCGGCTATTGCAAGCAAAACAAGAACAACACAACCACGCGTATGCCGCAATGTGGCGGATGTCGCGTCGTGCGGTTTTGTAACCGGGAACACCAGGAAATGGCGTCGGCTCGCCTTGCGATGCAAAATGGCCGAATGCTGGTAAAACACAGCAGGTTATGCCGACTGTTGCATACCTACCGCCGCAAATCCATTTCGGCGATTTCTGGTGACACGGATGCGGAAAGCGAGGAAGCGCAGCTGATTTTTTTGCGCACTGGTTTAGTTGCGCCATCACCCTGACAAAAAGCTCAAGGTCGTAACATGATGTCTTGACCACACGGCAACCTTGTGCTATGCCCGTGGGAGGTATTGTGTTTTTATGTAGAAATCACGCTTGCAAGTTGGCAATTTTGCTGTCGCGAGAAGGGCCGCCGAGCTCACTCCGCAATGCCACATAAAAGTGCGTTTTTGCAGCAACGTTTTTTCCGAAATCGACGGCATGCGGCAGATTTCCGTCAATATATATAAACGCGAGAGACTTTGGTGACCGGCACAACACGATGCCAAATTTGTTTTGCGACAATGTTTGTTGCATTCGCCGTCTAGCAGACGGGATTTCGTGGGTGGTGTGCCCTGGGTGCGGAAAAGCCGAATACTGTAGTGAGGCGTGTCGCATGCAAGCACTAGAGTGCGGGCACCGCGAAAACTGCCCAAAATTGCTCCATATTGGCAACTACACACGGATTGCCCAGGAACACGAGCAATCTTGGACGGAAGTGGAAACACTGTTTACGAATGCAAATTACGTGGGGTTCCTCACGCACACGGCACGCATTCAAGAAATCGCCGACTTTTGCTTGGTGACGAGCGCAATCGAGCACAATGACATCAACGCGCAGAACGCCATTTTAATGTTTTCGCGACTCGGAGAATGCAACAGTTGCCTGCTCCATATGGATTTGGCACTGCGCTTCTTTGAATTCGCGTACAACATACAAGCGAGTGTGCCGGCTGGCAGTGAACACGAATGCAAACGAATGCCCGTCATGGAAAACCTGGCAAGAACATACCGTCGGCTCGGACGGCCTGAAGAAGCCATCAAGCTGTACATGAAGTGCATCCAACTTCGCCCCGAGGGCGCCCGAATGAGCTGGTACTATGCGAACATGGCACGCTGTACCATGGACAAGGGTTTGTTCCAGAGTGCATTGGCGTGGGTGGTGAAGGCCGAGCAAATTCTGGCCGCAATTCCATCCGGCGGAATCGAGGACCATGACAAGTTGAGTCAGACCAACTTGCACTTGGACATCAAAGCTCGGTGTAGCATTGCTCTAGGACAGTACGACACAGCCGTTCTCTTTTCGACGCGACGTGTTATGCAGATCGAACAAGACGAGGACCCGGTGGGCATTGCCTTTGTGAAAGCAAGCGTGTTGCTCGCCAGCGCCTGGGCGCACAGTTCCTCGCCGACATCAGAGCGTTGTGAGAACCGTCTGCGAGCGGCGCTCCGCATGTGCACATTCGCGATTGCCCACCAACATGACGAGCTGCGCGACAGAGCGAAATTTCGGTCTCTTCGGTGCGACGTGCTGCTGCACTTGTCGTTTGTGCTGTACAAACTGAACAAAACGCAGGAGGCATTGGCGATGCTGCGCACAATGTTGCAGGAGTACCTGGTGCATCAGAGCTCCCTCTGCGGCTATTGCAAGCAAAACAAGAACAACACAACCACGCGTATGCCGCAATGTGGCGGATGTCGCGTCGTGCGGTTTTGTAACCGGGAACACCAGGAAATGGCGTCGGCTCGCCTTGCGATGCAAAATGGCCGAATGCTGGTAAAACACAGCAGGTTATGCCGACTGTTGCATACCTACCGCCGCAAATCCATTTCGGCGATTTCTGGTGACACGGATGCGGAAAGCGAGGAAGCGCAGCTGGATTTTTTGCGCACTGGTTTAGGTGCGCCATCACCCTGACAAAACGCTCAAGGTCGCAACACGATTCATTTTGGGCCATGTGCGGATGTGCTATTTCTCCCGAAATAGAAGAAAGTGCTATAAAGGCCCAGGGTTGAAAATTTGTAATTTTGTTATTGCAAAACATGCTTCCCCCCGGGTGGGTTGAAAGACACAGCAAGACGTTTAATCACGTGTACTACATGCATGTGGAGACCAATGTTGCGAGCTGGGTGTACCCGGCCACAATGTGCGCGCCGGAAACAACGGCGATGGCAGTTTTACCGACGGTGGCAGTTTTGCCGACGGTGGCAGTTTTACCGACGGTGGCAGTTTTGCCGACGGTGGCAGTTTTACCGACGGTGGCAGTTTTGCCGACGGTGGCAGTTTTGCCGACGGTGGCCATCGTGATACCTGTGACAACGGTGCCACCGGTATGTACCGTAGCTGTGGTGGCAAATGACACGGTGGAGGGGGTGACGACAGTATCGGAAGAACAGACTTTGTCTGTTGCGAAAGTGGCGACGGTGGCAGCAAAGACGACCAAAAAAGCTGGCATCGCAAAAATTCCCAAGATTTTTCAAGCAGGGAAGATGACCAAGATGCCATTGCTGGACAAAATCGTCAAGATTGCCACCGCCGCCAAGAAAAATCTTACTGCCAACAACGCCAACATGGCCTCTGGCAGCAAGTCAAAATCGTGTCGCAAGGGCAAGATGACCGTCACGACCACCGCCACCATCACCCCTACGGCCACAATACCAGAAATCAAAGTAAAGAAGGGCGATACGGCAATGATACAAGTCAACGCCGATGAAGCCGTCGACGTCGTCAAGACCGACAACGTCGGCAAAGTTCGCAAGAATGTCGACGGCGACAAGCAGAAGGCAAAGCGAACGGTGCGCCCTAAACTTGCACAGGCACCACATTCTATTGTGTCGGCGGAAATTGTCACAAAGGACATATCGCTGCGCCCCTTTGAGGGAGCAGTAATGCACGATCTTGGAGGTGGATGTTCTGTCTTGACATTCCAGGACCACCCGATAGAAATGCTTCTACCAGCAGCCGTCGAGTACGTGTCGCAAGATGGTGTATTGGAATACAACCGAACGTTCTACATGTTCAACAAAAAGTGCACTCGTCCCCGTGCCGATGGCTTTTTCTCCGACGTCAAGCCGTATTATGCGTTTTCTCAAAATAAGGTGATGGCACAACCGCTGCACCCCACCCTGCGTGCACTTTTGGACAAGGTCAACCTGTTTGTGCCGAACGACCCGTTTTCCTCCGTTTTCGTCAATCGCTATTACGACAAGGACAGCATCAGCATGCATTCCGACAAGGACGTTGAGGACATGGAAAACATTGGTGTTGTGGCAATCTCGTATGGCGACGAGCGCATCGTAAACTTTCGTCCTGTTGATCGTAACAACACCACACTCAAGGAGTTGAATCTCACGACGAAGCATGGACAGACGCTCATCATGTACGGCCCGAAATTCCAACGCATGTTCTCGCACGGCATTTCCGCTGGCAAGGGAGACACCACGCACGATGCGCCTCGCAACACCGTCGCCCAGTGTGAGGGTCGGTTTTCTTTCACATTCCGTCGCCACACCAAGGCGGGCAAAAAATCGCACTAGGATGTTGCACTGCGAGAGCGAGGGGGCGCTCACTGAGGTGTTACTGCTACTAAACACTGTACAACTTTGGGTTGGATTGTTTGGTGGCGTTGCACCAAATCTGTATATAAGCTGCCAACATCATACTTTGCGGTTCAGTATCGAGAAGCACAACTGGGCATAAGCTGACAATATATATGGCATATTTTCGACGCAACAACGTGGACGATTACGCCGACTTCTTGGTGCAGGCAGCGAATGCCTGTCCTCGAACATGCTACTATTGGGCAGGAGCAGTGCAAATGGCACACGTACAGGGCGATATTCCTGAAAAATACCAGGTCGAAGGGTGGTTTCATACGTTCTGTGAACTTCTTGCAGAGTTCCCATATTACGTAGTACCACAAAACGTACACGAGGCGTGTGTCACACTGCGCATGTTTTCACGCCCATCTCAGGTTGTTTGGCGCCGTATGGAAGCAATGTTGTATCTCCACTGATGCACCAGGTGTCGCTCATGTCTTTTAATAAAGTGCTACCTGTACGAACAGTCCTATACGTTTCAAACGCGCCTATTTCCACACTCACGCGTACGCTGCGGCCACACATATTCATGCCATGTGGTAGCATCGTCGTATTTTTAAATCTTGGGTTGAAATACACTTCTGAAATGTTTACAAGAAGTGGTGCGTGTGATGAGAACGCGTTGCCTTTTCGCTGGCACACAATTGCCACGCAATTTGCACAAAATTGGGCCACGAGGTCCCCGAGCGCAGATGGCATGGAGTCAGTAGAAGGGTCGGAGGGTATATATGCGTGGAGTTGGAACGTTGCACGCTTTTCTTTGTTTCAACTCTTCCTGCATACACCGCAGTGTAGTCATGGATCTCAGCCATGCAGGTGGATCTTCTCGCACGCAAGGGGCGCCAGCACTGTCGACACAGACTACTCGGTGTAGTGTTTGTCATGTTTTAATCCAGGAAAGGGATTTGGCAAGCTCTTGGACGGACCTCGTGGGCACCACCCATTATATTTGTGTAGGTTGCCACGACGCAGGAAACCAGCCCTTTTTCGATGCCGGCGTACACCAACGCAATGTATACGAGCGAGCACATATTGCAGCACAGGTGGACGACGTGATGCATCGCATACATGCGCTTGAGAGTGAATGCACTCGTCTCGCGGTCATTCAGGAACAGTTGTCCCGTGAGCTAGACGGTTGCAAACAAAACGAGGCTTATCTAGTGGCACGTGGTGCGACGCTGCAAACTTACGTGGAACGTGGTCTGCAGGCGCAAATGTATAGTTCGCGTCTCAGTTTTGGCCAGCTACACCGAGCAGGAGTTGGATCGCAGGTCGCGAGGACAGCGTCACTAGATGTGGTGGGCATAGCTGGCAATGTGAGCCCCTCGAACAGCGAAACACTCATTACAAAAATGCAGATAGGTCTGACCGAGCTGATGAGATTGGCGTCAGTATGGACTTTGATGTCAGCACAAACCGTGGAAGACAAGGGCGCCATTTTCTGCAACAATGTGAAGTTATTGGTCGTGAAATCGTCGTTCAGTGTGGGGGACAAGTGCCTTCAGTATGCGAATGTGTTGGGTGTGACGGAAAATGTTTTCTTGGCTGAGCTCGTGCGCCAAATGGTTTACTGTGACGTTTTCGCCAAGAACGTAACATCATTTTTCAGGCCTAGGCCCGAGAGATCCAACACGACCAGCCGTACGAAAAACCCTACACCCGTGTTGCTTGTGCAGCTGCACAAAAGCACCATCGAGATGATCACAGACTTCTCGTCGAATCTATTCACTGTCAACATATCGGAAGCATCGAGCGCAGGTACATTTATTCATGATCGATCTGCTGTCGTGTGTGCCTTCGGCATTGTGTACGCCAGCGAATACGTCGACGAAAGCGATATGTCGGATGGTGAGGTGCTCGCTTCACTCGATTATACACAACCAAACTACACCCGCATTTCGCCCCATATTACCCAAAACGTGGGAAATGCCCCATTGTTGTCATTCCAGGTGCCCAAGAATAAGGCCTTTTCGTTGTATTTGTTCAATTTGAGCGACGCAGACCTGTGTGTCTTGAAAGGAACCGTCCTTGGCAACCAAGACAGGGGCAGCACCGTCATTGAGGGAGATTCGCTCATTTCTCACCAATACAGCAGCAGGAAATATCAACCCGACACCAACGTGCCAGCCAATGGTGTCTCGCTCGTGCTGCTTGATATGCACATGCCCCAACACTCAATAACAGAAAAATACGACCTGAAAGACGCGAATAATAACATCTTTCTGAGAGTCGAGACGTCTTTGGCGATGCGGGCGGACAAGTAGAAAACATGCAAAAAATTGCGGTTGTATGCGTAGGGTGCCACAAACGGCCGAACAGCGCATGTGTGGTTGTGTGCCGTGTTTACGGACGTGGCATGCGTGCGGCGTGGTTGCGCTGAAAATAGTGCACAGTGGCATGGCCGCCGACAAAGCACCAGTCTTCGCCCGCAAAATGCATCACACATCACCATCCACGCGCACTGCCACGCAGCGGTGTGGGTAGGCGCCGTCATCAACCACTACGTCTGGGTGCATACACCGTGATACGGCAACACACTGGCGCTCAGCACTCTGGCAGCAGCCGCATTTGTGCGCCGTCGTGCTGCAATGGCGATTGTCCTTGTCATCGACACCCGTGAGAAGCTGCTGCACAACAATATAATGCAGCTGCTGCTCGCGCAACAAAAAACATTGCCAAATGTGCAGGTGGAGGTGAGGTCACTGGAACTCGGGGACATCAAGCTTGTGTTGTCGAAACAAGACACGGTGCTCCGGGAGCTTGTCTTTGAGCGCAAGACGCTGCCTGACATGATATCCTCCATGCACGATGGTCGCTACCGCGAACAAAAGGCTCGTCTACTCGCAAACGTACCATCGCATGATACTTGCTACGTTGTCGAAGGCGACACACTATGCGACAGCCTACAACGGGTCGACAAGGCGGTGTCATCGGCTTACTGTAACATGGTTTTCCGCGACGATATCCACCTTTTTTTCACACGCAATGTGTCTGGAACAGCCATGTTCCTGCTGTCGTTGTGCGCCAAGATGCTCGACAAGCCAGCCACCTATACGCACAGCCCAGCGGTTGCAGGCGAGACCAACCACAAGGAGTACACCAGTTGCCTCAAACTCAAGTCCAAGAAAAACCACAACATCACCCCGGACAACTGTTTTATCTTGCAGCTGGCACAGGTGCCCTCGGTGTCCAACGTCATTGCGAAAAACATTGCCGCTGTTTTCCCAAACGCAAAGTCGCTCGTGGATGCCATGCGCACCTGTGCAACCTATCCCGACAAGCTGAGGTTGCTCGCATGCATAGACAAGGTTGGCAAGGCCAAGGCGGCGAAAATTGTCGAGTATATGCAGTTGTAGGCCTTGCCATACCA
>Ga0335396_10006993_pt1 | contig 10970 bp, 9 predicted proteins | sample FRY02_FD_205743 | JGI IMG/M metagenome (GOLD analysis project Ga0335396, IMG submission 205743) | Freshwater microbial communities from Lake Fryxell liftoff mats and glacier meltwater in Antarctica - FRY-02 (spades assembly) (version 2) | ecosystem: Environmental > Aquatic > Freshwater > Ice >... | reverse complement strand
CTTCCAGCTTTCGTAAAACGGTTCTGAATGTTTTGTTTCGCCATCTCTTCGAGCGAGTCCAACTGCTGGCAGATATCCGGAATGGCAACTGTTATGGTGGTCTGTAGTTTGCCAATTGACGTGACAAAGTGTGTCAATAGGGCTACATACGTTTGCATTAAATTGAACATGATGCTGGGATGACTGTGCACATTTGTCATACACATGCATGCACGCAGAGTCGTGGTGACTTTTGGATACAGTGTGCAAAACGTACGCAGGAGGTCGTCTTCATAGAAATCGTGGAAAATTTCATAATTATCGATGATAAAGCACTCCATTGAATGCTGCAGGTAGCTAATCGCGCTGTCGGCCATGTAGTCAGACCATTTACGTGACGGCATCTTCTCCAAGACATCGCCCGTCAAAATTTGATAAAGTACATTGGTCAAGACATTGACAAATATGACTCGCCACGCAATGCAGCTTCGTTTTTCGTCGTGCATGCGTGGTTGCAAATCGTACCCTTCGATCACATTATCAACAATGGAACTGTATGCTTCGGTGTGCATAAAATCCGATGCTTTCACCGACGACAATATGTGGCATGCAACTTGCATGATGTTGCTGGGAACAGAGTGTAGGCCGTTCGAATCGGGTGCGTTATGGAATATATTTTGCGCTCTTTCCATGTCCCGCAAGCGCTTAATTGCAGTAGCGCCGGTGAACTTGTTCTTGAAAATGTCCTGGATTTTTTCAACCATTCGAGTTTGTGTGCGAGGATCGTCGCTGTAATAACTCAACAGTTTTAAGGCCGTCGTGTGATCAGAATTGTCTACGGCGGTAGGAATTTCAATTTCGACGTCAATTTCAATTTGTGCAACACGCCATATCATTCAGCCGGGTGATGTAAGAAATCTGCGGCATTCCACCCTAATTCCCTTGTTAAAACAGGCAATCTTTTGCAGCAACGCCTCATTCTCTTGATTCGGAGTCGAATGTGTTTCAATCATTAACATCATTTCTAAATTCATTTCCATCGGTGTCTGCGTTGCAAAGCACACATTCTTTTAAATGTGTATATATATACTATCGCATCAACAAAACGTCCTTGTAGTAGACTCTTGTGACAAACTTTCGAGACAAAAATCAGGCCGCAGCTTTGCAAAACACACTGACGCTTACAGCCAGGAGTATTCGTACCAATCATCACTACTCGTCATTATGTAAGAACACACCGCCCGCAGATTGTCAACACCGCCCGCAGAAAAGGGAGTCACATGTCGAGGAATAGAACACAAAGTGTACAAACGTACACTGTGCACCATGCCATGTTTGGTTTGGTGGGTTTGCTCCCATTTTTTTCCACCACCACAGAGAGTGGGTGTTTTTTGGTGTTGTTATGGCGGCGGTCATTAGACGCGCACGCGTTTCGCTGCCGGCCCTGGAGCACCGGCCTCGGCGTCATCCAATTCATCTTCCCACTCCTCGAGGCCCAGAAGCCTTTTGCCGAGAGACGTGAAAGGTGGAGGAACGTAGCCGATGTTGGACATTGGGGTGAGAAATTCTACCGTTTTGCCTTTCGGGCTGATGCGCGTGGCAATCATGGGATGATTGGGAGGCAATTTCTTGATGTATGCCTGCATCAAGTGCGGGAAGTTGTCAAACTTCTTGGGATAGAACTGAACCTTGTCCAGCGAAGGCCACAACATCGGCGCACGACCTTGGAGGTAAGATCCAATGCGGTCCTCCAGCTCGTCGACCCCGCATTTTTTCTTGTATGCCGCACGAGAACCTGCTATGCCCATGCCGGCATAGCAGCCATACTGAATCGGTTTATCTATGCAAACTTTTATCTGCCCGTGAAGAGTTTTTTTAAACCAGTAAACAATGCATCCACGGGGGACACGCATGACTTCCTTGCGCTCCAGTAGATGCATGGGATCGGAAAGTTCCGCCTTCAGTTCCATCTTGGAGGCATTCGGCTTCACGTTTGGATACAACGGAGCATATTGTTCCTGAAAGTCCTCGAGCCATTCGTCGGTGTGTATGCGAGGCACATACACAAAACGACTATCTGATGCGCAGAATTTTCCCGCTAGTCCCGTTACAGGCTCCGACTTCTTTGACAGCGCATTATTGTCAAAGTGCAAAACCTCATTTTCACCCTGAGCAGGAAGTACCTGAACACCCCGATTGACTTGTGACCATAGCTTGTGATCGTCCATGATGATTGACGCACAACGGTAGAGATTAGGATCCTGCCGAATACTGGTGACAGTGTCCATGTGGAAAACTGCCGGATCACAGCAGGCTCCAAACCCGCGGTGAAGAGGCCAGCCCCTCTCAAACATTTTGCGTTCCTGAGGTGACAAAACCCCGGTCACCGTTCGGTAAAACTCCTTCTCATCAGCCTCGCTGTGAACAACCAGGATACAATTGTCTTTGCGCGAGCGAATGACAATCTGGTATTCGTCCGTCCAATGCTGCTTCGAAATGACTTTGCGCCACATCTCCGTCACTGTTGCGCGGCACTGCCGTTTGCCCCAGATTTTGAGAACAATGACGCCATTCTTCTCAATGTATGCCTTGATGGCACGCAAGTTTCCAAGCGTCGGGTCGCGTGCGTCAAAGATGACAGGCTCTGCCATAGCCAGCGCCGCCTTCGGGGGCATCGCTGCGTGCGTGAACCACGACGAGACTGAAACAAGCGGAAAATTCCCCTTTTGTGGCCAAAATTCTATTTTTGCTGCACCTAGGACCCTCGGGTGTCACTCGCTAAAGCGGCGACAAACACGCAAAAATGCGCTTGTCGGTCGCTTCACTTGACGAGTATCACTATCCACACACACAATTACTTAGTGCCAGAAATCTTATATACTCACTCGCAAGAAAACACACTGACATTTTGTGCCACTTCACATGGCGGCAGATTGTGCAAAAATACGATATATTTACACGGCACCAGCTGATTTTTAAAGTCTAGGTGGCTGAATCATAAGTGAGCAGGCGATATCCACTGCACACATGTATCAAGTCTATTTTTTACAGAATATGATATGAAATGGGAGTTTGTGTGTGTGTGTGTCCAGAGTGCGCGAAAGCTTACGACAAGGCCAACGTCTTGGATTCGCAGGGTACGAGCAGTTTCAAAACAGGTCAATTAACGAGTGACGACACACAGCGGAACGTGCTGCCGCCGGCTCCAAAAGGGTCTCCGGCAAACGCACAGATCACCTGCAAAAGAGACATAGGGAGCCTAGCAAACTTCATTGCCGTGTTCTTGTTGCCGGAAGCTGGTTTCAATGTGGCCACCAACAGCAGCCGCATGACATCCCAGCCGAGCGTGAAGGATATCTTGACCAAGCTGTGTTGCGAGCCGCCCATTTTGCGGAGCGCATAGCACAGTGACCCCAGCCGTTTGGGATCAACGTGCAAGAAAAAAGTCGCCGCAGTGAAATCAAAGTTCCGCTGGAAGAGGATCCTGCCACTTGATGGATTGTAAAGTGACATGGTCGAAGGATCACGGAACGAGCGCTGGCGCCACACCACGAGATGGCCTCTGGGGGTTACCTGGATGCTAGTTTTGAGACTGAATGGCACGTTCAGGGCGTCGCACGCAAGAGCACGCAGCCATCTTCCTTGTGTTTTTCCGAGCAGCATGCTTCTTGTTGTCTTCGGTGCCAAGATATCGTGTAAGCGACCGCGTAAGATTCTTTCTGCCGAGGACAGTCTCGACCGTGCCATTGTGTGTGTCGATTTTCCGCACGGCATTGCTGTTGCAGTCGGTCACGTAAATATCAAGACCGTTTGCGCTCACACACAGGCTGTGAGACATTTATGTCTCACATTGAATGAGATGGAGACGTTGCGGCAATGAATGCATCAGCGCAGTGGCCTTGCGCTGAGAAGCCAGGGTTTTGGTGTGTAAGTAACCTATGCCTTGAAGTATGCGTGCTTGGATCGTGAATCAAATCAAGACGCCATTCTGGATCGTTTAATGCAGGAATACGCGTAATTTTGGTGCGACCTGGGTTCAGCGCATCAATGACTGCATTTGCTTGTGCCTGAGTCGAGTGCACACATCGAAAAGGTAAGTAGCGGTCAACTCGGTTGGTCCGTCGTGCGTCGGGATTGTACATAACAGAATGGGCGAGTCTCGCCAAATTGTGATCGGAGATGATCTGTGCTGCGATGTGCTGTTCCTCAATTCGTTCGGCTTCTGCAGAATGAGCGGCATAATGCTCGAGAGCTAGATTCTTAAGATTTAGCGCGTCGGCACGAAGCACTTGTTCGTCATACGCCAGGCGCGCCAGCATACTGAGAGAACTGGCAGCCGCGGATGGCGACTCATTGTCACTGCCTGGACGAAATCCCGCATATGCATGCTGCACAGCCCGGGCTTGGTAATCATAGTGGGCCCACGCATTCGCGATTAACTCGGGCGAGTGACTACCAGTGCCGGGAACTAGTCCGGCATATGCATAATCACCAGGATAGGCCCCTGGAGGAAGGGGGCGGGTTTGCAAGTGCTGTCTGGGCACATCATGATAGTAGTGTCCTGCAGGAGCTGGAGTATATGCTGCTCCATCGCGCCCTCCGAAGGGACCCGATAACGTGGGCGACATAGAGGGGTAGCTTGATTGTGCACCTGCTGCAGGACCGGTTCCTCGCATTGAAAACTGAAACGGTGTGGAAGAAGTATCGTCCTGCGGGTTCAAAAGGTGTGACATGGACATTGGATGGAAGGCAATATTTTGTTGCTACAGGCTTGGGCTGTGATGTAAAGTTCTTGCGGAGTTTATATAGGTACAAGCAACGCTTTGTAGTGTCGGGGAGGACAGTTGCCAAAACTCATACTGCCGCGACTTTTTGTGGGGTTTGACCGACGCTTTTCCGCGTGCGTCGCTTAGCCAACATACACGCCGGATCGTCTTTGACGCGTGCAGCACTGGAACAGCGTGCTCCAAGGAACATGTACAGCAGATTGGGCGTAGACTAGCAGGCAACGGATGCAGCAAGAACAGGGCCTCCGACGCAAAACTGTTGCCACACATCCGTGATGATCTTCGAGCAGAATGTTCCATGTTGCTCTCGTGTTCGGAGTCGCAGGACGTCAGCCGGCAGCTACACAGCTGCGTACATTTCGAAACTGTCAAATTTGATGTTTTGGAGCGCCAGAAGCACACAAGTTTGGTACATTTTGATGTAAATGGCAGCATCGAGGTAGATGCGGATCGCAATGTACTCATCACGCCACGACTTGAGTTGGAAATATACAGTTCCCTTTTGCACAATGGAAAACCCCATGGTTATATCATCGTCAAAGTATTTGTCGTGATCGTCACGTGAGAAAGACATTTCCACGTGCGAAAAGCGTACGCTCTTCTCCTCACCAGTGTCGACAATTTCCGTCTCGGCAGTCGCCGACGCCACAAGACGGTTGATAAAGTAGTCGTCCGCTCGCGGCACGTAGTACATCATATCAATAAACTTCTCCGACTGTTTCTTGCTATCGGATGAAAAGTGCACACACCCGGCTTTATTTTTGTCAATCACGCGATTGATTAAACACAGTGATTCTGTGACAAAATCACGAGACGTCTCAAGCTGTCGGCTCTTAATATCTGCTCTACACTGAAGGATGCGGTCCATACCGTAGCTTGCACAATCGTCACAAAATCTTGCTTGAAGCACATGGCGCGTCTACACAGACGCGTATACATACAAAAGGTCGTATGGTATGCTTCTGCTGCCGTCACAAAAACCTTGACAATCGCCGCGTCATGGGGGAGATTACGAACAAATAATGCAGAGCGTTTGTGTGCAGTGTTTGATTTCAAAATCTGGTTGAGTGAATCGCAAGCGAGCAGGCGGCGCCCACCCCAAGCATATATCGTGACTATTTTGTACTGTACACGCTACGAAATGACGATTTTCACAAGCGCGAGACCAAAGTGCACAGATGCGTACAGTTTGGTATGATACAAGCAGTTTCGAAAAAAGAATACACAGCTCGTGTGTGACGACAACACTTTTTGTGCTGGTAGATTGCGAGGTCCGCCGCATCAATGTATATATACATCATACTCGCGCCGTAGATGCGCAATATGCTCCACGAAAAAAGCGTTTTTGAGACAAATCACAACTCCGTGGACAAGAGCTTTGAGGAAATCAACAATCATGTTTTCAAGGTCCCAGTCTCTGTGCATGATTTGGCGCAAATGATCGCCGACATCAACATGGACCAGATGGCACCCGGCTCTAAACTACACTTTACACAAAAAACCCACGGTGGCGTCGGCATGTCGATTTGCGAGGCGCACAATAGCACCACGGTTTTCACAGAGCATCGTCTGCTCGAGGCTACCGACGGGACAGAGTGGCCCTTTATTCCAGAGATTGTGCCTGCTGCCCTCCTACAAAGCCTGTTGAAAACGCCGACCTTGGTGTCGGGTCCCGTGGGATTTGCGGCCCGCGATCAGTGGGGACTCCGCGAAAAGCGCATATCCAGTTTATGTATGCGGGCCCCGCATGATAGCGACCCCCCGTGTGTGAAAGCCGCGGCACACTACGTGTTGAGCTGTTTGAAAAACGCCGATTGCTTCTGACGTGCTGTAGTGGCAAACTCCCGACTATAAGGTGGCCCTCCAAGCATCGTTTGACCTGCAAACACGAGTTGAACTATTCGACGAGTATCTGATCGTTTGCGTGTGGCAAGCATCGCAAGGACTTTGCAACCCTTCGGTCGGAAAATACTTGATATTTATGAATCAGTTTATCATAAAGTGATGTGATCGCATCATTGGGTTTAAAAAGGTACCTCACTAACAACTTGCGGCGTATTTTGCACGTTTATAAACATGAAATGTATTCGCAACTTTGCACACGTTTTTGTTTTCGGTCAATAGCATTGAATGGTATATAAACAGCACTGGCAGGGCCTTGACATTACGTTGTGGTGCTGCAACCAATAATTCGAAATCAATGCCGTTCAACAAATGCGCGCATTGCAACAAAGTTCCATCTCACGAGGCGGGCACGTTGACGCTTTTGCCCTCCCAATCTGCATTCGAATCGAAACTGGTGAAAGCTGAAGCCTATCTCGAAAAATTTGGATCCGATGTTGTGGTCGGTATTGGCAAGGGTGCTAGGTATACCGGACAAGGTGTTGGTAACGCGGCACTGTATGCCGGGCGCAAAATTGGTCACGCAGCTGCAGCTGTCGGACACGACATACACGTTTTTGGGGCGTGTGCCAAGAATCGTTTTTCCAAGTCGGATGCCGTTGTTGCGTCGGCATGGGATGTGGGACTGAGTCTCGATTCACACAGTGCCGCAGGTCGCACCAAGATCTGCGATATCATGCATACTCCAAATTCACTCAGTCCCGAGTTCCACAAGTTCCTCAGGGACTCTACTGTCCTCGACTTCCGAACTCACAGCGCACGATCGCATCACACCCCTGGGCGGGGTGTGTGCTCGTTGCTTTCAACCTCGAAGCAACACAAATCGCATTCTACCAATGCTCTGGTCGCGAATCAGGCCAAGGCCCACGCGCGCGTGCTTGACGGAATGCATGCAAGTGCCACTCATAATGCACCGACCTATGCTCGCGACAATATCGAGGCCAAAATGCACGCACTTTCTCAGACCAGGGCTCGGCATGAAGTAGCTCAGGCAGAAAAGATGGCTGTCTTCGCCCGTGCGCAGGCAATGTAGACTCATGCGAACTCGCATGCCTACGCACTGCACGCCCAGGTATCTCAAGACGCACACGCACATGCTCAGACACAAAAGAAGGCGCGTTTCAATTCCCTCTCACATGCGCATGCTCAGGCGCAAACACAAGCGCATTACCGCGCCTTGGTACATGCTCAGGCTGCTGCGTATGACCCCCACTCAGGGGGCTTTGGTATGCATCCTTATAATCAGCCTTTTTATTAAACGCTGTAAAACGTCCCTTTTGTGAATTTTCGGTATTTCATAGTCAAATAGCGCAATGTATGTGGTGCACAAGGGGTGTTGACAGGCAATATGTGCATATCACTGTATCATGTATTTCGCTGGCGGTCGGACCAGCTCGGCAGTCGACTCAGATGCAGTTTGGAGGAGGGCATACAATACATACCCATAGCCGCCGAAACATGCAGTTTTAGTCCCTCCAAATCGACATGTTGATCAAGCAATCTCGGTTAATATCACCATTATTATGCCCGAAATACAGCCGATGTAGCACAACTCACATTATATTACAGGAAAGACAACATTTTCATGAATGACAGCAATCGCAACCCAGGCACGTGCCTCCGAAATTTCTGGTCCGAATACTCGAGTTTTCACCCAAGGGTGTAATTATCCATGCTGTTGCCAAGTCGAATTGGTCCTTGTATCGTAGCCAAGGATGGGGGTTATAATGGATCGGCGGCATCTCCGAACGAAATTCGGCACGATTTTGTCCGCTCATCGCGTAATACGCCGCAAATTTGTAATGGGAATGAAACACACCTGCACATATATAGGAAACCATCATCTGCCATGATCTTGGGGTAAACAGAGACATAAACACCTCCACAGACAACTGATACAACAAAGCCATGGATTACAAATGTCGCAACAACACCATTGCCTGCGGTTTCCCCCGACTCTGTACCGATACGACGATGCGGCACCTAATGGCACTATAGTGTATCCGTTTGCCATCTGAATTTGATCTTGGATTTGTTGCAGTATGTACGGGTTGTTTTCACTTGGCGTGACCGTACAGTGCTCGGCTTCATAATATTGTGGCTGCTGCATTCGACGATATTGTTGTCATGTAGCATGCAAAGGCATAGAACGACACACATATATATATATACACATGTGCACGCCGCTGCATGATGGGTTCATAGACTGTTTTCTAATGGCAACCCATACGCGTTAGTTATACGCAATATTGCAATGTGATTTTATTGCTTTAAACACACAAACTAGCGGCTTATCTCCGAGCCACGTGCTCGAGCGCGGTGACTTTATTGCCGAGTGATGCGAGCAAGAGCGATTTCTGCTTGGCCACTTCACGAGACTCGCGACAGAGAGGTCTGAGCGACAGGCACGCTGATTTCTTCAAAAAAGCGCCCCACTGCGCGTTTGTATGCCAGATGTTGGGCGTTGATGAGACAGCGGGCGTTGGAGTGTTGTGCCCTGGTCCCATTTTTGAACAAGCGCAACTTGTATGCGAGTTCTCCTTCTGTGCCGATGTCGGGATACGAAATTTTATTTCGCATGTTGTAGATGGCATCGTCGCATTTCTGCCGATGGAACGCGAGGTTGTTGACGATGAGGAGGTCCACGAGCTGGCGCTGTGTCGCCTCCGATTTCGCTCGCTCGGGAATGTAACCAAGACGGTGCTGGATTTCACTCTGAATGTCGGTGATCAGGCTGGTGTTTGGGCAGATTTTGTTTTTGCTCTGGTCCTTGTCGTAGGTGAATCGAAATCCTCCAAAAAATAAAGTATATACGGTGTCACAGACAATCTCCGATATGAGCACGCCGCGTGCATCGCGAGGCATTGCTTGTAGTTCTTAGCTCCCGTCACCTGCACAATTGACACGCATGAATCAGCTGATCTTGAAAATTTACTCGACTCAATCATCATGGAGCAGACAATGTCAACTAGTCGATGTTTTGGATTTGCGTGATACAAGCAATTTTGCAATAGGTCTATTCGCCTTGCTATTTGATAGAGAAGTGAGTGTGACACATAAATACACACAAAACACTCACGTTGAAACAGCCAAACCGTGTCCTTGTGAGTGAAGACCAGCGTGTTGGGCTCTTGCACCATCAGTTCTTGTAAACTTTTCCTCCTGCCACAACGTGCTCATACTACTCTCTTTATCAGGTGTGACAAACCTGAGCTTATTTGTTGGTGTTTGTACAACTTGTATGCTGACATACAGATGTTTCCAGATGAAGTGGTGGACAGCCGTGACGGTTGTTGCCATTCCATCGCAGAAAGCACTGTTGATGTGCCCATACGTCTCTTCTCGCAAATTTTCAGTGCTCGCACCGCGTCGTTCTCGTGCCCTTTTGCATAATCTACAGCTTACATCTGATCGTTGTTTGATTTTTGCAAGCTATTTGGCTACCGGAATGATCCCTGCAATTACTATCATTTCTCACCTTTTATGTCTCCAAGGAACGCGCAGGTCGTTCAAATACTTCCGTAAGAACGCTCTGCTTTCATTTTGACGTAATATGAAGTCTGCCGTCCACGTGCCATATGCAGGGTGATTGATATTGCCTTGCTCCGCCCTAGCTCGCACACATGATTTCAAGAATTTTCTGTCATCAATCCAAGTGTTCTGGTGTAAGACCTTCACCATGCTTTGATATGATTTCTCATATCGTTGTTTGTGTGTGCAGTCCTCCATGTGATCACCTTTATACCACGTTTCATATCGTCGCCTGAGTGTGCTCATTTGTTTATAAGCACCTGTAAGCTTCTCTTCATGTTTTTGCACCTCATTCTCTGCTGCCTTTCTCCGTACTGCCTCCCTCATGCTAGTATTAAATGTCGAATGACGATCTTGATCAGTCTCTGCCTCGCGGCACGGTTTTCTGCACGTGAAGAATGCTTGATTCGTCCGTTGGCACCACCCGTTGCCTACCTTCGGATCTGAGATAGCCTTATCCATAAGAAAATCGGCTGGTTCTCCTCGATACACTTTCACTTTGACCAAGAAGGTTGCTGTTCCTGCTGCAATCCTCTTTCGTAGTAAAAAACAACGTACGTCAACATACGTAACATAAATATCACAATTACTAGACTCTTATGTATTAGCGTGGCTTGACGTTGTGACGACACCGTTTACAAGAAGTGAGTAAATTATTGTGCTCTAAGACACTTCTTTTTTGAGGGAGGTCAGCAATAAAACCCTGGTATGCTGCCTCCAACGCACTATTCATGTTTCATTTTCCAAGAACCGCACTTCGCGGTTTGCAGC
>Ga0335396_10006986_pt1 | contig 10977 bp, 8 predicted proteins | sample FRY02_FD_205743 | JGI IMG/M metagenome (GOLD analysis project Ga0335396, IMG submission 205743) | Freshwater microbial communities from Lake Fryxell liftoff mats and glacier meltwater in Antarctica - FRY-02 (spades assembly) (version 2) | ecosystem: Environmental > Aquatic > Freshwater > Ice >... | reverse complement strand
CAACGTCCGATCACAACGGCTCAGTGGCGGTAAAGCCCGGAGATATTGCTGGCAGTGAATTGTGGAATCGCATTTTAAGCGACGATCCAGACGTGGTGATGCCTCCGCCGTCGTCAAAGAAGTCGCTCACGCCGGCGCAGAAGGATTTGATTCGCCGCTGGATTGAGCAGGGCGCGCAATATCAGAAACATTGGGCGTTTGAGCCCCCAGTGGCTGCCGAAGCACCTGCCGTCAACAGGGTAGACTGGGTACGAAATCCGGTCGATGCATTTATTCTGCACCGGCTGGAAAAAGAACACCTCAGTCCGCGGGATGAGGCTTCTCGCTCGAACCAAATCCGTCGCGTGGCCTTTACGCTCACCGGCTTGCCTCCGACCACCACCGAGATCGATCAGTTTCTGGGGGACACGTCGGCCGTTGCGTATGAAAACATGGTGGAGCGATACCTGGACTCGGCGAGGTTCGGGGAAGAGCAGGCTCGTTACTGGCTCGACGTGGCTCGTTACGCCGACACGCACGGACTACATCTTGATAACGAACGCGAGATGTGGGCCTACCGGGATTGGGTGATCAGCGCCTTCAACAATAATCTTCCGTTTGACAAGTTCACCACATGGCAGCTCGCGGGCGACCTGCTTCCTTCGCCGACGGTGGAGCAAAAGGTCGCGACCGGTTTCAATCGCTGCAACGTGACCACCAGCGAAGGCGGGGCGATTGCGGACGAATGGCTTTATCGATACGCGGTGGACCGAACCAGCACAACCATGCAAACATGGATGGGTCTGACGGCCGGTTGTGCGGTGTGTCACGATCATAAATTTGATCCGGTGACTCAGCAAGATTTCTACGCGATGTATGCCTTCTTTTATTCCACCTCGGACCCCGCGATGGATGGAAATATTCGCAACACGAATCCCTTCATCAAGGTCCCGACTGCTGAACAAAAAATCTCGCTCGAGGCGGCTCAGAGTTCTGAAGCGACGGCGCGCCTGCAACTGCAGGAGGCCGTAGCAAAAATCAGCTTCACAGAACCGCTAGCGTCCGTCGGCGGGCCGGCGTCCGACTTGTCGGAAGTCACCGATGTGATTTTTGATGATGCGTTTCCGCTCGGGTTCCGATCCCGGAACACATCGCGAGACGACGCGGTCTGGCTGCTGGAGCCGACGTTCGGGGCGAAATCCGGTCGGCGAGTTCTGCAGCTGGCGTTCGGTTCCAAATATGATCTCACGCTTGAATTGCCTTTGATCCCGGTCACGACTCCCGTGGCCGGACGACTTGAGTTCTGGTTGCGGGTTGACGCGTTCAGCCCGCCGAAGGCGATTGTTCTTCAGATTGACGATGGCAAAGCAAAAAGAGCCGTGTGGGGCGATAAATCCGAATCGGGTGGCACTGCAGATCTGGAAATGGGCGATATCCCAACGCCGGACACCTGGGTCCACGTCTCTATTCCGCTGGAGAAACTGGGCGCGACGCCGGGGGCTCGCCTGAAGAGTCTCGTGCTGACGCACGATGGTGGAAAATACTGGATCGACGAGATGCGAATTGTGGGCGGTTCGGATCGATCAAAAGATCCGCTGTCTTCATTTGAACAGTGGTGGACGGTCAGCAAAGGTGCGAACCCTGCCGGAATTCCCGGAGATCTGGCAGCTCTTCTGGTGGCGGGCCCCAAAGAGGATGTTCCGGCGGACCAGAAAGATCGACTGCTGCGATTTTGGTTGCAGCATGTGCAACGAACCTCGGAGTCCCCGGTGGCGGATCTGCGCAACGCGTTCGCCGCGGCCAGCAATGCTGTGATTGCGATTGATGCGACCATCCCTGGCACGTTTGTCTTTAGCGAGCTCGAAAAACCGCGTGAAGCGTTTGTGATGATGCGAGGCCAGTACGATAAGCCGGGCGAAAAAGTTGAACCGGCCGTGCCTTCCGAGTTCCCGCCATTGACGATGGAAAACGGTGAACCCATCCCGCCCGGACAACGCGCCAGTCGGCTTGATCTGGCTCGCTGGTTTTTGTCGAAGGAAAATCCGTTGACGGCGCGGGTTACGGTCAATCGAATTTGGCAGCAGGTATTTGGGACCGGGCTGGTGAAGACAAGCGATGACTTTGGGACTCGCGGTGATCTTCCCAGCCATCAGGAATTGCTTGACTGGCTGGCCGTACATTTTCGCGACAACGGATGGGATGTGAAAGATTTGTATCGGCTGCTGCTGAATTCGTCGACGTTTCGGCAGGACTCCCGCATTGGAAATGAGCTGCATCAACGCGATCCTGAGAATCGACTGCTGGCTCACGGGCCTCGCTTTCGTCTGGATGCCGAACAACTGCGTGACAATGCTTTGTACGTCAGTGGTCTGATGGATTTGACGATGGGCGGTCGCGGCGTTTTGCCATACCAGCCGGCGGATATCTGGGAACCTGTCGGTTATGAAAACAGCAACACGCGTTTTTATATGCAGGATCATGGAACGTCGCTCTATCGCCGCAGTGTCTATTGTTTCCTGAAACGCACTGCACCGCCTCCGTTCATGAGCAACTTTGACGGACCGAATCGCGAACAGTTCTGCACGCGACGCGAACGCAGCAACACGCCGCTGCAGGCTTTGCAGCTGATGAATGACATTCAGCACTTTGAAGCCGCGCGGGCGTTGGCTGAGCGAACAATTCAGGCGGGCGGTCAGTCCGTTCAATCCCGAATCGAGTTTCTGTACCAGACGGTTCTTGCTCGAAAGCCGGAAGCCGTCGAGCTTCAACTTCTACAGGATGCTTATGCAAAACAATTGCAACTCTACACGGCTGATCCCGAGGCGGCTCAAAGGGCCGTAGCGGTCGGGGAATCCAAACCGCTGAATGTTGCCTCGCCGACGGAAACCGCCGCGTGGGCAATGCTGGCGAATCTCGTCCTGAATCTGGATGAAACGGTCATGCGGAACTGATGGATCTTTATTTGCGGCTGGCTGCTGGGACTGCGTGAACTGCCTGTCGGAACATCTCACGGCTTTCCGGGGAGTGGTACCGCGGGAAGTTAGGATCGCTCGATCAATAAGTGCCTGATCGCTGCGTTTCGCTCCGCGAAAGAACGCTACTTTCGCGGAGCGAAAGGCGACAATTATTGATCTAACGAGACTTAATGAGCGTGCGAATGCTCCGGCTGGTTACGAATAAAAGCATCCAGAATTTCGGCGGCCTCCTGCCATCGCTCGGCGCGGGCAATGTCGATAATTTCAGTCAGTTCCTGCAGAGCGTCCTCGGACAATTTGCCATCTTCGTTCAGCTCCCGCAGACGGGTGGTCACGTTCTGCAGCAAATCCGTGCGACGTGCGGTGACGGCGGTGTACAACGCGTCGGCTGATGCGAAGGCCTCACTGGATTCCAGCGCCGCCGGGCCGCCACAGCCTGCAATCGAGACCAGGAAAAATGTCAGTAACAGGAGCACCGAAAACATGCGGTTGACGTGGACGGCAGCATGATGCATCAGAATTCTCCAATGACTTCGCCGCCGGCGCGAGTACACAGACCGGACCAAAGAAAGCCGTCGGTATACTGCGAAATGAATCGCACGGAACCGTCACCCAGCAGACAATGGCAGCCGCTCTGATGATCAGACTCCAGCTGATCCGCGTGACGCGCCGGATGGTTGGGCTGATGAATAATGATTTCGGGATGATCGTGGCGGTCAGGACCGCTGTGAGCCTGCACGAGCGCTCCGCCGCTGTCGCAATCGTCCGTCACAACACCATCCCGCTTCTTGCAGGTCACGGAAAAAGGAACAACGCCGACCCATGTTTTGTCGCTCAGCCGCGACGTATGTTCGCCCAGAAATACGGTATTCGATGTGCCATCGGTGATGTCAGCCATCCTGGTCTTGCTGTTGCGATAAAAGACGCCGTCAATGACGGCAGATCCAGCCCCGGGAATCGGCTCCGGAATCGAGAAGTCTGCCGAATAAGCGGTCGGGCGAGCCCATGGTCCTTGTGTGCCGGCCATGGTCACATAGTGGGCGTGGGCCAGAAAAATGCCGGGCGTGTAGGGCTCAGGCGATCCGGGCGATTCATTGTTTCCTGATGTGTAACGTCGCAGTTCAAAACCCGCGTCCCCTCCAACTGCCGTGGGGCACAGGAAAGCGGCCAATTTCGTTCGCATAGCGGCTGCATGTTGAGGACTCCACACGGGAAGCGTGGGATCAAACTGTTGATAAAGCGCTGGCTGTTCCAGATACGGCAGGATCATCGTCCCCCATGCAAGACCTGAAGGACCATTGCGATTGTCGTCGGGAAAACTGACACCAAACGCAGAACCTGTGATGTTTGGACTGCCGAGATACGCCGGAGGGAAGACGTTGTGCGCGTCATGATAATTATGAAGAGCCAACCCCAGTTGCTTCAGATTGTTTCTGCACTGGGTTCGGCGAGCCGCCTCGCGAGCCTGCTGGACTGCGGGCAGCAGCAGCGAAATCAGGATCGCAATAATCGCAATCACAACAAGCAGTTCAATCAGTGTGAAGGCTTTCGGTCGTGATTCCGGTCGAGACGCTGAGAGCCACCCATCATAAATCTGCATCGCAAATCCCCTGTTCCAAAAGCAGCGCGTTCCACAACGTGAAGGAGTAAACAGCGTCGCCCACAGATCCACCTGATTGTTCCTTCACGACTGTTAATGTAGCCTTGGCTACATTTGCGGTCAATGGTGTATTTCCATCGTTTTTTCCGCTCACCATCAATGGAAATCTCTGGGTATGCCGCGCACTGGATTAGGTGATGCTGTTCCGGCCGAAGAACACGCATGGATCGCGACGACAGAGTATGGCCCATGAAAGAACTGGCCGGGCGTCTGAAGGACGCTGCCGGGCAGGGACCATAATGGGTTAGTGCAGATGACTGGGCTCGAGAAACGTAATGCCGTAGGCCAGCAGAATTCCGGCCAGCAGCGCGGCGGTCAAGCGCACTCGATTGTGAGCATGAAATTCCATTTCCGGCAGCAGGTCACTCAGTGAGATACAAAGAAACACGCCGGCGGAAAACGCGAGGGCTGAGCAGACTACCTGATCCCGGTATTCACCAAACAAACTGATCCCCAGTCCAAACAAAATCGCACCCAGCGGACACATGGCTGAGAAGCCGATGCTGACAAGAAGTCGTGACCGTGGTGACCGGCCCGCCCCGGCCATCAGAGAGGTGATGGAAACAGCATCCAGCGGCTTGTGCAGCATGATCGCGAGAAACGTCCCCAGCCCAAACAACGACATCATCGGTCGGAAACTCGACTCCGCCTGCACACTGGCAGCAAGGGCCATCCCATCAATCAAAGTATGAAGGGAAAGCCCCAGCGTGATCCCAAGCCAGCTCAGCTGATGAGCATGATGGCAGTGCGGCTGCGTCGTTGCCAGCACCTGCAACTGCGGAAGCGCAACACTCTGCCGTTTCACAGCCTGGGGCTCATGTTGTTGATCGTGGTCATGATCATGATCATGATCATGCCCGTGGTCATGGTCGTGCCTGCTCAGCACCGCATGATCACGATCTCGATGGCCGGCGCAGGGGTCTTCTTCGGCCGTTGAGATTTCCAGTGGGCCGTGATGATGAAAATGAAAACATCGGATCAGCAGGAACATCGTGACAATGCCGGCCATCATCCACCAGGCGGAATCGTCCGCCGACTGTGTTCCGTGGATCGAATGCGGAAGCAAATGGAAGATCGCAATCCCCAGCATCAAGCCACCGACGAAGCTGATCATCGTCTGCATTCGAGTATGCGTGAGTCGAATCACAGACGGCAGCCAGCCGCCGGCCATCGAAGCGACTACAATGGCGGCGCAATAAAACGTCAGCAGCAGAGTGGTATTTCGTTTGGGAACATCGACACTCGGAGGCTGAAATGCCGACTTCAGAAACTCTTCTGCTTCAGTTTTGGGAGCAGTCTCAGGAGTGTCCGTTCCTGCAGCCGCAGCGATTTCAGCAGTGGACGTGAGCCGATTATTTTGGGACTGGATAGCAACTAAGGGTTGCCCCGCATCGGCTGCCGTGCAAATGGCCATCAGAAAGCAAAAAAACATAAAACCACGCACTGTCATTATTTTCCGGTCTCGGGGGCAAGTTCGAATGAACACGAACAATAGAGTTTCAGGCAAAGACTTGCGAACTCAGCCGCCTTTCAACTGCCATATTCTCAGGGGCCTGTTGAAAGAACACTTTCTTCCAGGCTGATTGCTTCGCAAAACTCATTCGCGTTCAAAAAATGAAGATCACTGGGCCAGAGATCAACACACCCTCCTGACTTTAAGCCCCAATGGCGTGGACTTAGGGCGTAGCGGAAGTCGCCAGGACTTTCGGCAGCCCCGTTTTTGCAGGGAAAACCGAGACTCCTGGCGAGTTCCGCGACAAGAAAATACGTTAAGTCCACGCCATTGGACCTTGATGCCTTGCGCCGATCCCTGGCAGTTCGGTTTCATCGTGACGTTCTGTGAGCAGCGTCAAGGGATCTTTTACGGATCAACGTACGGAAAACCCCTCCCCCGGAGGCCATCCATTGGCGTGTCCAACACGCCTGACCGGGGCAATTTTTCGTCACAACCGGCGCAAACAGTCACGCGGATTCTGAGCGAAAGACAGCATCGTGAAGAATCGACTACGAAAAGCCACGCGATTCTGAATCCGGAACTAGGCTATTAACGCCTCTGAACCAAATGACTTCCCCGGCAATTTGCCAGCAACACATCTCTGGCGAGAGCAACACTTATGCCTCTTCAAACTTTCAACTATCGCCTGATCACTCGAAGTGACTTTGATGGGCTCGTCAGCGCTGCACTCCTGCGTAAGTTGCAAATGCTTGACGACATCATGTTTGTTCATCCAAAGGATATGCAGGATGGACTGATCGAAGTCACATCCCGCGACATCATCACAAACCTGCCCTACGTGGCCTCATGCCACCTGTGCTTTGATCATCACCACAGTGAAGCCCTGCGAAACGGGCACATTGTGCGTCAGAATTATATTCTTGATCCCGATGCAGATTCTGCGGCTCGCGTTGTTTACAACTATTTCGGTGGTGCGGCACGCTTTCAAAATATCAGCCATGAAATGATGGAAGCCGTCGACAAGTGCGACGCGGCACGCTTCACACGCGAAGACATTCTGGCCCCCCGTCGCTGGGACCTGCTGAACTTCATCATGGATCCACGCACGGGACTCGGTCGTTTCCGTGACTTCCGGATTTCCAATTACCAGCTTATGATGGCGCTGGTGGACTATTGCCGCAGCCACAGCATTGAAGACATTCTTGGCCTGCAGGACGTGCGTGAACGCGTCGAACTCTACAACCTGCAGCGGCAGGACTATTGTGAACAGGTCGCTCGCTGTTCCGGAATCTATGGCAACGTGGCCGTGATTGATCTGCGTCAGGAAGAAGTGATCTACTGCGGCAATCGGTTCCTGTCGTACGCGTTGCTGCCCGAGTGCAATGTTTCGATCCACCTGCTTCGAAGTCGCCAGCCCGGCACAACTGTTCTGGCTGTTGGAAAATCCATCCTGAACCGCACCAATCCGACGGATGTGGGCGCCCTCATGCTTCAACACGGGGGCGGCGGACACTCAGCGGCCGGCACGTGTCAGATTCCTTCCGACGAAGCCGATGCCCTTGTGCCGCAGATCGTGGAATCGCTCAACCAGTCCATCAACAGCACGACGGAAGAACGCGTGTTTGCCAGCGTCCTGTAATCGCCTGCCGCATCGTCCCTCACAATCCGGGAGGGCGAACTGCCGCCGTACAAGGGCGCCGCCGGTTTAGCCGGCTGCGCCGCATTTGCACTTCAGACGGTACACACGCTCCGCATTCGGAACACGACCCCCGCGGCAGTCCACAAAACGGCTGCCATGCACAGCAGCACGGCGACATCGGACCAGGGGAACAGGCCCGTCTGAATGATGATCGCCGGGCGATAGTATTCCATCACGGACAACCATCGTGAAATGGATTTCGCCCAGTCCAGAAACTGAGCGAGAAAATTCAGCAAAAACGAAGCCAGCAGCGCCGTAAAAACAATCCCGATCGCACGTCCCCGTCGATCGCTCAGTGCCGAGATCAAAAACGCCAGGCTGCCGACAGCCAGATACACAGCCGCCAGATTGGCCATCACCATCATCGTGTGACTCACCGACAGACGCATGTCCGGCTGAACGCTCATGGATGCAGCCAGATGGCCCGCATAACCCACGCACAGAATGCAGAAACCTGACATCAGCCAGCCGATCGTTTCCGCAAAATAAACCTGCCACCGTGACACCGGCTGACACAGCAGAAAATCGGCTGTCCCGCGATCAATCTCACCAGCCGGCATGCGCGAACAGTACATCACCTCATGAGCCCACAGCAATGTCAGCACAGTTGGGTGGACCCAAAGAAAAGCCTGCGAAAGCTGAGCCGAAACCTGATCGCCGGGATCAACGCCCAGAAGTGCGATGAGCAGCGGCTTCACGATCGGCATTTTGTCGAACATCGTATGAATGTTGCCCAGGACCTTCGGCAGGAGTGCCGTCAGAAGGCCCATCACAACGCCCAGCCCAAGGCTCAGCCATAGCACGGGCCAGCGAACTTCCATCCAGATTTTCTGCAGCAGTCCCGTCATGATACAGCCTCTTCGACAGCTTCTGTTGCAGGTTCGTAATATCGACGAAACAACACCTCCAGTGACGGAGCCCCAATGGTGATGTCCGCGAAATCCTGCGCCGCGGCCCATTTCAGAAATGCGGCCGACGTCCCCAGAAGCTGCAGCAGACAGGTCCGTTCGCGAAGTGATGGGGCAATCAGCGCGGCCGAGGAATCCGCCTGCTGCGAATTCATTCCCGGCAGAAATTTCACCGAAACAAATTCGGGCCATTGAATGACTGCAGCGACCTGTTCGGGGCGAAGAGTCACCAGGATCTGTCGTGGAGCCTGCGCCTTCAATGCTGTGAGTGTTGAATCTTCGACGATCTGACCATCACGGACGATCGCGATGTGATCACACAGCGTTTCCACTTCACTGAGCGTGTGGCTGGAGAACATCACGGTGCGACCTTCTGCTGCCATTTCGCGCAGGCAGGCCATCAGAGTATCCTGCATCAGCGGGTCCAGCCCAGATGTCGGTTCATCCAGAATGACCAGCTGCGGCGAATGAGCCATGGCCAGCACAATGGCGACTTTCTGCCGATTGCCGCGCGACATCTTTCGCACCAGCAGATCGGGCTCCAGCCGAAACTTTTCTGCCAGGGCCATCCCTGCACAAGACAGATCACGGCCATGAATTCGAGACAACATGGCCAAGCCGCGGCGAGTCGTCAGCCAGGGATACAGACGCACGTCGCCGGGCACATAACCGACGTCGCGACGAATGACACTCCCCTGCTTCCAGCAATCCTTGTCAAAGATCTTTGACGCCCCCGAACCGGCTCGCAAAAGTCCCATCAGGACGCGGATCAGGGTCGACTTCCCGGCCCCATTGGGACCGAGAAAACCAAAGATCTCGCCCTGCTCGATGGTCAGATTAACGTCCGAAATCCCGCGGCGGGAACCGTAGCGGCGACAGAGATCTGAGGTAACAACAACCGACATTCAACTCACCCTGGCTGTGAAAAATCGTTCCGTCAAACACACGGCCCACAAGCGGACTGTTGATTTACTCAGGCATTCCGCATTTTCGTTTGACGGCGAGCCGCAGGCGCAGGCAAATTGGGCATAATTCGTTTAACGGCGAGCCGGAGGTATAGGCAAATTAACAGGAAACCGACGCCTACGGCTTGCCGCTAAACTAAGAAACTTTTGCACGGGTGCTTACCGAACTCGCACAAGTTTCATGATCCGCCCGGACACATTCCAGTCCTGCACATACAGATTGCCTTCCTTGTCCCAGAACGACCCGTGAGTTCCGCTGAAGATACCTTCAATCCACTGATCCTGCGGGACATTGAAATTGACACGTTTTGCAGGGTCTGGATTATGTCCCAGCACGGCCATGATCGTATTGCTCTTGTCAAGAATCACCAGTCGACCGTGCAGGTCAGGCACAGACACGAAGTCCCCCTGAATCGCAGCGGACGTTGGCATTCCCAGACCAGTGATGACTTCTTCAATGTAGTTGCCGTCGAGGTCATAATGCAGCAGACGGCCTTTCGGTTCATGATTCCGATCACAGATCAGCAGGCGCGGCGGATCGTAGCGAGTGTCCAGAGTCATTCCGTGAGCCGTGTTGAACTGCTTCAGGTCGTTTCCTTTGGAACCGAAGTGCATCAGGTACTTGCCGGTTTTATCGAACTTGAAAATATGATTACTGGCATAGCCGTCCGACAGGAAGATGTCGCCGTTTGAAGCCACGGTGATCGCCGTCGGATTAAACGCGGTCAGCTTCAGACCGGATTCTTCGGGGAATTTCAGACGAAGGACAATGTCCCCCATTTCTGCGCTGAACTTGATGCCTTCCGCATTGGCGTTGCGTGCGCCGTAGATAAATTCGCCATCGGCTTCGTCGCGAATTTCCATGTCGTGAATGTTTGTGTAGTCCGGTCCGATGAAACGGCGAACGACTTTGCCATCGGGTGAGAACACGAAAACGCCCATGTTGGCGCTGGTGTAGATGTTTCCTGCTTTGTCGATCACGACGCCGCCGTGAGTCGGTCCGATTAGAGATTTGCCGTCTTCGTCAAGCCCCCAGCCAGGGACGGTGTCAAACGTCATGACTCCACAGCCCATCCGAACGGGCGCGGCGTTTTCCGCCGCAAGGCTGCGGTCTGCGCCGAGAATCGACAGTGCGACGCTGAGCAGACTCGTGACAGCGATGGACATCCAGTAATTTTTCATGTTCTGTTTCCTGGTGGGTAAAAAATCTTCCGCATGCGGCCAGGCACATCGTTTCAGTCACCGCAATGCCCTGAATGATACGCCGGTCATCGCCTGACATTCCAGGCATGCCTTTGAGCATGACGCGGCATTGTGCAGCGGGAGTATCCGGCA
>Ga0335396_10006965_pt1 | contig 11002 bp, 7 predicted proteins | sample FRY02_FD_205743 | JGI IMG/M metagenome (GOLD analysis project Ga0335396, IMG submission 205743) | Freshwater microbial communities from Lake Fryxell liftoff mats and glacier meltwater in Antarctica - FRY-02 (spades assembly) (version 2) | ecosystem: Environmental > Aquatic > Freshwater > Ice >... | reverse complement strand
GTTCGCAAAATCGAGCAGTTGTAGTCAGAATGACGGAACGGTCGTAAGCCGGTTCTTCTTTCCGCCCGGGTTCTGGCATTCGGGTTTGCCGTCCAGTGACACCAGCACCTTGATTTGGAGCATGCAACGATGGCGATTGAGGTCAGCTGCCGCAAGTGCGGCAAGGAGTACCGCGTCCGTGAGGAGCGGGCCGGGACAAAGATTCGCTGCAAGGAATGTCAGGCTTCGATTTCAGTGCCTCTGATGGAGACTGAGGAGGAGTGGGACGAAACGCCGATGCCTCCGGCCATGGGTGGGCGCGCGAAAGCAGACAGGAAAACAAACGACGGCCGAAAGAAGTCTGGTGGTGGCAGCTCCCTGTGGATCTGGGTTGGAGTTGGTGCGGGGGTGGTCGTGCTTGTCGGGCTGATTGTGGGCCTGCTGAGGTTTTTACCAGGCACCGCAAGTCAACTGGCCGATGGGACTTCTACCCCGGCAGGTTCCAGTTGGGTGAAGTTCACTCTGCCGGATGGTTCGGCCAGTGCGTTGTTCCCTGGGCCTGTGAAATCGGAGATGTTGCCCAACGGTGTTATGACTCACAAGGCTGTGGTCAATGAAACCGGATTTGCGCTGAGTGACAAGAGTCCGGCGGAAATGACGGACGATTTCCTGGAACGGAATGCGGAGTCACCGAATCCGTTTGCAACAGCTGAGATGGAAAGCACGCGGTCGCTGGAGACGATCAATGGAAATCGTTGTCTGCGTACGACGATGTCGAAGAATGGCAAAGTCACCAGCGTGAACGTCACCTATTTGCATAACCGGCGACTTTATCTCGCGGTGATCGTCAGTGCCGGCCAGACGCCGCTCAATGATGCGGACGTCGAGTCTTTCCTGAAATCTGTGACTTTCCATTAAGGTCATGCGCACGCGGCAATTTCCGAGTGACGGAGCTGGAAAACGCAGGCGTTTCAAAGCGGCAATTCATCACTCAGAGAGTGATGGCTACTTTTGTCGCACGTGTCAGCGGACGGCACACGGAGTGTGCCTGCTACTTTTTTGAACTGTATTGCTGTTAAAAAATTTCCGCTCAATCCTCGGTGCATCAGGGCGTACAATTTTTCTGTAGGCTGAAATTGAAACCGGACATTGAATTACATGGAGGCTTCAATGCGACAGAGAGGCGTGAAGGCGGCGACGCAGGAGTTTTTTAACCGGCATCATGTGACTGTCGCACAGGATCTCGTGGGCCGGTCTCTGGTCTGGGATCAGGTCGGCGGAATGATTGTGGAGACGGAAGCGTACGGAGCGATCGATGATCCTGCGTGTCACACAGCCTCCAGATCTTCGGCTCGTGCCTTCTTTGAATTGAATCCGCCCGGAACCGTCTACGTCTATATCAACTACGGTCTGCACTGGCTGCTGAACGTGCTGGCGGCCGACGGGATTGTGCTCATCCGGGCGATTCAGCCCATGCTGGGAATCGAAGCGATGTCCGTTCGTCGGAAGCAGACCAAAGAGACATCGCTCTGCTCCGGACCGGGAAAACTGGGACAGGCTCTTGCCCTGTCGATCGCCGATCATGGCACCTCGCTGCTGACGCCCGATCGCCATGTTCTGCCTCGATCTCCAGAGTTTGATGCGGACAGTATTGTGGCGGATACTCGAGTTGGTCTGAGCAAGGCTTATGATATCCCGTGGCGTTTTCTGCTGCCCGAGAATCCTCATATCAGCGTTGCCGTGGGTAAGGCTGTGCCAAGGCAGATTAAGCGTCGCGGGTCGAGCGATGAGGATTCAATTGGCGCAGAGGGCACGGAGTTTTGAGCGTGATGCGGCGGTTCCCGGTGGAGCCTCCTCTTCGAGTCGGGTTAAACGGTTCAGTCAGCCATTGGGAGCAAATGCCGTGGTCTCCGGTTTACAGGCCGTTGTCCGCCATCCATCTTACAACGGCATCCGCTGTAGCTTTGTTGGTCGCCAGCGGCACGTTGTGTACGTCACAGACTCGCAGCAGTGCGGACACGTCGGGTTCGTGAGGCTGGGCGGTGAGCGGGTCGCGAAAGAAATGAGCCTGGAAAAACGGCAGTCGGGCTTTGACGAATTCCAACATGTCGTTTTTCAGGGCATCATGAGCAATCATCAGAGTCTTTCTTTGTCATGTTACGACGACGCATTTGCAGACCGCGAGCATGGGGGAAGGCTGCGTCCGGAGCGACGCGTTGGACGATTTTTCCAGAGTGGCGCAGGCCGGGCCTTGTGACGAAGATCTGCTGCACGTTGTAACCAATGGGTTCTACAGTGTGATGCTGAGCTAAACAAATCGCAGCGGATCGCAGTGAACGATCTCGCCTCCACAGCAAGCCAGTTTCCGCATCATCGCCAGTCCCCGGCCTCGTCGCGTTGCCAAATGGCTGCGGCGAAGTCAGACTGCGGGCAATTGTGTCCCGAACAGGAATTCCTGCCACCCTTTGCCCACCTTAAAAGGACAACGTGCAGATGTCCGTCGCCCGTGTGTTTTCATCGTCTGTCATTCGCCTGTCTGGCAAGTTCGCAGCTTGCCTGCTGACGGCGATCGTCTTGTTGACGCAGCCGGCACTCACCGCTGCGGCCGACGATTTCCCGAAAGCCTTCAACACCGACCCGCCGGACTCACATCCACCAGCTCCCGACGAAATGGTCAAGTTGATAGACGTCCCGCCGGGATTCAATGTCACGTTGTTTGCCGGCGAACCCGATGTGCAGCAGCCGATCTGCATGGACTTCGACGACAAAGGCCGTTTGTGGGTTGCGGAATGCTACAGCTACAGTGGTGGTCCGTATGAAACAAAGCTTCGAGACCGAGTCGTGATTCTGGAAGATACCGACGGTGACGGAAAGCACGACTCACGAAAAGTCTTCTGGGACAAGGGCTTCATGCTGACCAGCCTGACCTGGGGCTTCGGTGGTTTGTGGATTCTGCATGATGGAACGCTGTCCTTTATCGCCGACAAAAACGGAGACGACATTCCGGACGGCGAACCAGTCGTAATGCTGGACGGCTGGAGCAAGGACTGCGGTCACAACTTCGTGAGCGGCCTGATCTGGGGCCCGGACGGTTGGCTCTATGGTCGACACGGTATTGTCGATACCTCTTATCCCGGCGTGCCCGGTACACCTCGCGAAGAGCGGCCGTTCATGAACTGCGGCGTCTGGCGTTTTCATCCGACAAAGCATCTGATCGAAGTGGTCTGCAACGGCACAACAAATCCGTGGGGCCTGGACTACAACGAAGCCGGTCAGTTCTTTATGACCAACAACGTGCAGGGACATCTCTGGCACGTTATTCCAGGTGCTCATTATCAGCGGATGTATGGCCAGGATTTCAATCCGCATGCCTACGAACTGATGGACATGACCGCCGATCATTATCACTGGGACACAAAAACCAAATGGAATGAGAGCCGTGACGGAGTCGCCAACGATCTGGGTGGCGGGCATTCTCACGTTGGCGGTCTGATTTATCAGGGCGAGAACTTCCCGCAGGAATACCGTGGTAAGATCTTCATGTGCAACACGCACGGGCGCCGCATGAATATCAATCGACTTGATTTGCAAGGCAGCGGCTACGTGGGCAAACGCGAGCCGGATTTTATGATCGTGAAAAATCCCTGGTTCCGCGGGATTGATATCAAAATGGGACCGGAAGGAGCTGTCTATGTCTCCGACTGGTCGGACAACGGCGAATGCCATGACCATGACGGTGTACACCGCACAAGCGGACGAATCTATCGGATTGCCTATGGGACCCCAAAGCTGACTTCGGAACAGTCGGCCGCTCTGAAAGGTTCCAACAAGCTCGCATTCCTGAACAATGACTGGATCAACAAAGGTGACTGGTTCGGACGGCACTCTCGGCGGATTCGTCAGGAATTGATTGCCAGTGGTGACCTTTCGATGCGGGCTCTGGCGCCGATGACCAGTTATGAAACCGTCAGCCAGTTGCTCTATACGGAAGCGTTTGGCGGTAACAATGCGGCTCAGCTGGCTGGCGCACTCAAGTCAGCCGATCCGCTTGTGGTTGCTCAGGCCATTCAGCTGGTCGCCGGTGACAAGGGACGACTGAAGGCTCATTTTGCTGCGGTGCAGGAACTCGCAAAGAAACCGCAGCCGGCAAACATACTGCTGTCCCTGGTCTCGGTTCTACAGAAGCTGGATGCCACTGATCGCTGGGCTTTGACTGCCGCGACACTCAGCTGTGACGAAAATGGAAAAACCATTGCGGCGGAAAATCAGCTGACTCTGATGACCTGGTACGGAATTGAACCGGTGGTTGGGAATCAGGGGGCTCTGCAGCTGCTCGAATCAAATCCTAAGCTTCAACAGTTTGCTGTTCGTCGACTGGCTCATGAGATTTCGAATCATCCGGAAGTTGTCGAAGCGACGCTGAAATTTATCAGTGAAAAAGCAGCCAGCAAAAATCAGAACGCCGAAGGCTCAGCGGCCTTGTTGCTGACATCATTCAAGTCAGGCCTTGCCGGGCGTGCGAAAGTCGATCCGCCAGAACATTGGTCGGAAATTGAAAAACAGCTCCGCAGTTCAAAGAATAAGGATGTGATTCTCGCTGCCGATTCACTCGCGGTGATGTTTGGCGATGGAGCGGCCATTGCAGACCTGCGAAAGCTTGCCGGTGATGCCGGCATGGATCCAGTTTCTCGTGATCAGGCGATTCTGGCACTGGCTCAGGCAAAGGATACGGAATCTCTGCCGATGTTTTTCAACTTGCTAGGCGATCGTGCCGTCTATCATACGGTGATTCGATCACTGGCCAGCTTTGATCATCCGGATACAGCCAATCAGCTGCTCGCGCGAATGGCTGGTTTCAAGGATGGAAATCGGGGGCTCGCGATCGACACGATGGCCAGCCGGGAGATTTATGCAAACGACCTGATTCTCGCGATCGAAGAAGGCCGGATCGACGCGCGAGAACTGACGGCCGCTCAGGTGCGGCAGATGGCTGCCTTCGGCAACGACCATATTAGGATGGTGCTGGAATCAAAGTGGGGCGTGATTCAGGAGACCCCGGAAGCACGCATCGCTGCCATCGAAAAATGGCAGAAGGAACTGACTCCTGAAACGCTGGTGAAGGCGGATCTGGAAAACGGGGCGGCTCTATTCAAGAAATCGTGTGCAAACTGTCACAAGCTTTACGGTGAAGGCAAAGCTATCGCGCCCGATCTGACGGGCGCAAATCGCAGCAATCTTGAGTACCTGCTGATGAACATTGTGGACCCCAGTTCCATCGTGCCTAAGCAGTTCACGACGTCTGTGATTGCTCTGAATGACGGCCGCGTTATCACGGGCGTGGTTGTGTCCGAAACGAATGAAACGCTCGTGATCCAGACGGACAAGGAGCAATTGTTTGTGTCAAAAGGTGATGTTGAGGAATCTCGCAACACTGGCAAGTCGCTGATGCCTGATGGAATGCTGGATTCGCTGACCGTTGAACAGGTTCGAGACTTGTTCGGCTTCATGATGCCGCGAAAATAGACGTAACGTCGCCCGACCTGTCTCAGGTCGGGTTGGGGCTCACAGGAAGGCTGAGACTCATGTGGTTGGTTTTTCAGCAAGAGAAGAAACACACCATACAAGCTCGAAGCGCCAGCGAGTGGACCATGTTTGCTGCAGCCCACTCGCTGGCGCTTCGAGCTTGTAATTTAGAGCCTCGTCGCGAAGGATCGCCGCGTGAAAAAGTCTGGAAGGAAGCGTAACGCTTCACACAAGACTGATCTGAGGACAGATCAGCCTACGGAAACTGAGGTACCCTATGAGCGATTCACGCAACACGTCGTTTGAAGCCAGGATTCTGTCGATCGTCAACGCGATTGACTACGCACCGATGACCACGTCGATTCTGGCGAAATCGATGCAGATCACGAAACCGCAGTTCCATGATTTTAAAGATGCACTTGCGACGCTTATTGAAAGCGGTCGCATTCGTCAGGACAAAAAGGGTCGGCTGCGTGCGAGAGGCGATGCGGGGCTGATTGCTGGGGTCCTGCGAAAGATCAGCAGCGGTGCGGCCTTCGTGATCCCCTCAAAAAAAGATCCCAACGAACGTGAAGCCGACATTTACATCGCCGCCCGAGATGTGCGAGACGCTCAGACCGGCGACGACGTTCTTGTGCGACTCACCGCAAAACGTCGGACCAGCGGACAGCGCTGCGGCACGATTGAAAAGGTGATCGAACGGGCCACGAGTGTCTTTGTCGGTACTTATCTGGAATCCGGTGGCCAGGGTTTTGTACAGATCGATGGAACGGCATTCCCATCGCCGATCCACGTGGGTGATCCCGGTGCCAAAGGAGCCTCACCCGACGACAAAGTTGTGATTGAGATGTTGCGATTTCCCACGGCCAGTCGTCATGGGGAAGCGGTACTCACTGAGGTCCTCGGAAAGCGCGGCGATCCTGGCGTCGACACGATGACAGTGGTCCACAGTCTCGGGGTACCGAATGAGTTTCCTGAAGCCGTTCTTGATGATGCTCGTCGGCAGGCTGAAGCCTTCAAGGAAGACAACCTTGCCGGACGTATGGACCTCACTGCCGAAACCATTATCACAATCGACCCGGCCACAGCTCGCGACTTTGATGATGCTATCTCGCTGACAAAGTCGGACGATGGTCACTGGCATCTGGGAGTCCACATTGCGGATGTCGCACACTTTGTGCAGGCCGGAAGTCCGCTCGATCTGGAAGCTCGTAAACGCGGCACCAGTGTTTATCTGCCCCGTCATGTCATCCCCATGCTTCCCGAACTGATCAGCAACGGTCTTGCCAGCCTTCAGCAGGGACAGGTGCGTTACACGAAATCCGCTTTCATTGAATTCGATGCCACCGGCAGCGTGGTCGGCTACGATGTCGCAAACTCGGCCATCAAAGTTGTGCGTCGTTTCGCGTATGAAGACGTGATGCCCATCATTCAGAACCCGCGAGAGCAGGTGCCGGGCGTAACGGCACCGATCCGGCAGCTTCTGGACAATATGTTTGAACTGGCAATGATGCTCAGACGCCGTCGATTTGCCAACGGCGCGCTGACCATGGGAATTCCGGAAGTCGAAATCGATTTCGATAAGGACGGAACTGTCATCGGCGCTCATGAACGGCATCACGATGAAAGCCATGAGATCATTGAAGAGTTCATGCTGGCCGCCAACATTGCGGTCGCCAGACTTTTGGAGAGCAAACATCTGCCGTTTCTGCGTCGAGTTCACGGCGATCCAGACGAACTGAAGATGCGGAACTTTGAACAGTTCTGCCAGGGGCTGGGCATCACGGTGCGAAAGTCGCAAAGTCGTGCCGAGCTGCAGGAAATCATCAAGTCGGTTGAAGGAAAGCCGGAATCGCGAGCGGTGAATTTTGCATTGCTGCGCAGTATGAAGCAGGCGGAATATTCGCCGGATGATCAGGGACATTATGCTCTGGCTGAAGAAGATTATTGTCACTTCACAAGTCCGATTCGCCGCTATCCGGACCTGACAGTTCACCGTCTGATTGGTCAGCTGGCCGCAAAGAAATCCGCCACGGCTCAGCCCATCGAAGAACTGATGGAACTGGGCAAACATTGTTCCATCACCGAACGGCGAGCGGAAAAGGCGGAGCGTGAGCTGATTCGTATCAAGATGCTGCGATACATGTCAGAACGCATCGGTCAGGAAATGGATTCGATCATCACGGGAGTTGAAAGCTTCGGGATGTTCTGTCAGGGAGTCGAGATCCCGGCCGAAGGGATGATTCACCTGAGTGCGCTGGCGGATGATTTCTACGTCTTCGATCAGGCAACTCGGCGACTGATCGGAAGTCGTGCGAAGCGTGAGTTCCGGCTGGGTGATCCACTGCGAGTTGTCGTGGCGGCAGTCGATATCGATCGACGGATGCTGGATCTGCGGCCTGTCGCTGGTACCGGTAACCCGCCGCGACGAAGATCGGAAGGCCCGAGTCGACCGTCAGGGGAACAGTTCACGGGCCGCGGCAATTCGCGTTCGTTTCCAGAGCCTGGTCGCAGTTCCGAAAAAGGACGGCCACCCAAGAAGGGCAAATCCAGCAAGGGCGGGAACGGCAAAGGGAAGCCGAAGAAGGGGAAGAAGGGCCGTAGGAAATAGAACGCTGCGACACGGCTGTTGGCTCGGAATGATTCCTAAACGGCTCACGCTCGTTCAATCGATGTCTGCGTTATGTTTTTTAAGGTTGCTACATGCTGGGCGTTGCTGGAATCGTGCTGTCGCTGCTGCTTTTGATTTATCTGGCTTATCGCGATGTCAGTGTGCTCATCCTGGCCCCGGTCTGTGCAATGCTGGCCGTTGTGCTGGACGGGAATCTGCCGGTACTGGCCAGTTACACTCAGATTTTTATGGGCAGCGTCGGTCAGTTTGTGAAGGACTATTTCCCGCTGTTTCTCCTTGGCGCACTTTTTGGCAAACTGATGGAAGACTCCGGCAGCGCGGCGAAGATCGCGGATGTCATTGTGCGTGCGGTCGGAGTTCAGCGGACAGTTCTGGCCATTGTGCTGAGCTGTGCCATTCTGACCTATGGTGGCGTATCGCTGTTTGTTGTGGTCTTTGCGGTCTTTCCTCTGTCGCGATCTCTTTTTCGTGATGCTGATATTCCTCGTCGCCTGATTCCGGCCACCATCGCCCTGGGCTCGTTCACATTCACGATGACGGCGCTGCCGGGCACGATGCAGATTCAGAATCAGATTCCGATGCAGTTCTTTCGCACGACCGCATTTGCGGCGCCCGGTCTGGGATGTATCGGCGGAGCGGTCATGTTTGTACTGGGAATGCTGTGGCTGAATTCCCGCGTCGCTCAGGCTAAGAAAGCAGGCGAAGGATTTGGCGTTGTTGTTTCAGCAGACGAATCTGCGTCTTCAATGGCTGCGAACGATAAGTCTGAACTCCCGTCGGCATGGTCAGCCTTCGCACCGATTCTGTGCGTCATCGGGCTCAACTTTCTGTTTTCTCAGCTGATCGTCCCCAAATGGGAAGCCAGCTATCTGGCCGATGAACAGTTTGGAAAGACGGAACTCAGCAAAGTCGTGGGTCAGTGGTCCACGATTTTGTCTTTAGTGATCACGCTGCTCATCACGGCGGCCCTGCATTTTCGCTCGACTGAAAAAATCAGGGCGACGTTGTCGGCCGGCGCGAAATCCTCACTAATGCCGGTCTTCAACACGGCCTGTGAGTTCGGATACGGGAACACGATCAAGTCGCTGGCCGGGTTTACCGTCGTGCAGAACTTTGTGACGGGAATTGCACCGGGGAATCCGCTGATCTCCGAGGCAATCGCCGTCAATGCCCTCGCGGCAATTACAGGATCGGCATCCGGTGGGCTCAGCATCGCTCTGCGAACGCTGGGAGAAACGTATTATGAACGAGCGGTCTCGGCTGGAATTGATCCTCAGATCCTGCACCGAGTCGCCTCGATGTCATGCGGTTGCCTGGACAGCCTGCCGCATAACGGTGCGTTGATTACCCTGCTGCTCATTTGTGGAGTAACGCATCGGCAAAGTTATCGCGATGTGGGCGTTGTCACCATCATCTGCCCGCTAACCGCCACTGCGGTTGTTGTGGCTCTGGGAACGCTCTTCGGTTCATTCTGAGCCGCAGAATGAACGTTTTCCGCTGCTGACGTGGAATATCAGTTTCCACAGCTGATGTTAAACTTGGCAACTCGATTCGGTTTTGTAACTTTTTGTTCTGACTGACCTATGTACGCTGAAATTATTGCCATCGGATCTGAACTCACCTGCGGATCAAAGCTTGACACGAACAGTCAGTGGCTCAGCCGCGAGCTGGAATCTCTCGGCTGGACGGTCAGTCGGCACACGACTCTGGGCGACGACATGGACGCCATTGTGGCGGAGTTTCGTGCGGCTTCGAATCGTGCTCAGGTGGTGCTGATCACCGGCGGTCTTGGGCCGACACTGGATGATATTACTCGAGATGCACTGGGCATTGCCTTTGAGCAATCGCTGATCCGTGATGAAGAATCGTTGCGGCAAATTCAGGCTCTGTTCCTTGCTCGGGGCAGAGTCATGCCCGAACGCAATTTTCGACAGGCGGATCGGCCGGAAAAATCTGACGCGCTGCCCAACAGTTGCGGAACCGCGCCGGGGATTCTCATGACTGTGGAATCGCAGACAAGGAAATGTCTGTTCGCGGCGATGCCAGGCGTACCTGCAGAGATGCGGCCGATGTATGAACATCAGGTGCGTCCTCATTTGCTCGACAGCGGCATGATCCTGTGCCGTCGCGTGATTCGGACGTTCGGCTATGGCGAATCTGAAGCGGAACGTCTGCTTGGTGATCTGACGGCTCGAGGATGTAATCCTGAAGTTGGAATCACCGCCAGTGAAGCGGTGATTTCCCTGTGGGTCACATCACGGGCGCCATCGGTGGAGAATGCCGAGCAGATGTGCGAAAGCACAATGAAGCTCATTCGGGAGCGGCTGGGAGAATCCGTTTATGCGGAAGGTCATGCCGAACTGCATGAAGTTGTCGCCGAATTACTGATCGCTCGAAATCAAAAAATTGCCTTGCTTGAAGGTTCCACAACGGGCGGCCTGCTGTCGCTTTGGATGACGGAGACGAAAAGGCTGTGCTCTGTTGTCAAACATGCACAAGTCATTACCGGAGACTGGGACGGACAGTCGAGTTCTTCATTATCCTCCGTTCCGTCCGATCTGTCTGAATCTGCCGACCCTGGTCACTGGGCTCGCGTGGCAGAATCCCTGGCCGCCGAGATTTTTGCAAGCCAGAGCGTGGATTACGTTTTGCTGGCATCACCGCACGGAGATCATCTTTCCGAATCGGGTGTCACGGTCCGCCGTGGTCAGGTTGCCGTCGCAGCTCCTGGCTCATTTCACGTTTTTGATGCCAGCATGTCGGGCAACCTTGCGATCTTTCGACAGCGGGCCGCTCGCACCGCTTTAAACCGACTACGCTTGCTGATCATGTCCGAAGGTTGAGTCCCTGCCACTGAGCTTGCATGCG
>Ga0335396_10006961_pt1 | contig 11004 bp, 10 predicted proteins | sample FRY02_FD_205743 | JGI IMG/M metagenome (GOLD analysis project Ga0335396, IMG submission 205743) | Freshwater microbial communities from Lake Fryxell liftoff mats and glacier meltwater in Antarctica - FRY-02 (spades assembly) (version 2) | ecosystem: Environmental > Aquatic > Freshwater > Ice >... | reverse complement strand
CGAGACAACAATTTTCCCAACTGCGGGCCTTGCGCGATCGGCTCGCGGCGACATTGCCCGCCACGATGCCGCTGAGCGAACTCTCCATGGGGATGAGCGATGACTTTGATCTGGCGATTCTGGAAGGTTCAACACTGGTGCGAGTCGGCTCGGCCCTGTGGGAGGGCATCGCTTAGGCCGAACTCTTGAACGTAAACGTTATTCTTCAAAATGAACTTTGAGAATCTCAAACTTCATCGTTCCGGCAGGCACATCGATGGCAACTTTTTCACCCACTTTTCGGCCGAGGAGCCCCTGTGCCAGTGGGCTGGCCACATTGATCTTGCCAGCGTCGTAGTCTTCCTCGCCAGCCCCAACCAGCATAAAACTTTCCTCGTCTCCAAACGTGAGATCCCGAACCACAACCGTAGCCCCGAAAACGACCTCATCGGTGGCCTCTTTGGCTCGCTCAACAATGACGGCTCGGGCGAGTTTGTCGCGAAGTAGATTTATTTTGGCCTGCATCAAGCCCTGGCTCTCGCGGGCTCCGTGGTATTCGGCATTCTCGCTCAGGTCGCCCTCGCTGCGGGCAGCAGCCACCTGCTGGCTGAGCCGCGGCATTTCTACGGTATCGAGATGGTCTACCTCGGCTTTGAGTTTGTCGTAGCCAAGACGGGTCATCGGTATGCGGTCTAACATTTTATTGCTTTCGTCTGGATGCCGAATGGAGTTGTTTCTGAAGGCCCGAGAATCAGGAGCCGCTGCTCGATTCAGGCAGATAGAGCAGGCGACCGCAACTGCGGCAGGCCACCACTCGGCCCATTTTTAACTCGGCCACCATGTTGCCGGTGATTTGCTGAAAGCAGCCGCCGCAGCTCTGCCCGTCGACTGCTGCCATAGCGTCGGCCCCCTTACTCTTGATCATCCGCTGGTAGGACTCACGGGAGTCGGCGGGCAAGTCGCGTTCAACACTATCGAGTTCCAGCTTGACGGTTGCGACATGAGAATCGAGCGTGGCAGCTTCAGTGTTTACGCGAGCCTTTACATCGGCCAGCAATTTTTTAGCAGACGCCACTTCAGCTTCGGCAGCAGGCAGCGTTTTACGAATGGCATCGATCAATTCCAAGGCCTCAAGGATTTCCCCTTCGAGGACACTTGTGGCCATGCGGTCGGCAGCAATTTGGTCGCGGAGAGTCTGATACTCTCGATTGGTCTTGCAGGCATTGAGTTTTGCCTCCAGATCGACGAGTTTGGATTCAGCCGATCGCAGTTGCAACTGTTTCTGGTCGGCCAGCAATTTGGCCTTCTTCATGGCATTCTGGACAGTGGCCAGTTTTGTCTCCGCACCTTCTAAGTGTTTGGTGCGGCCGGCAATCTGCCTGGGTCCAGCCAAAATCTGATCGGTCAGATCAGCCAACTGCTGATGGATACGGTGCAGGGTGCGAAGCGTGACGGCGGTGATATCGAGGGACATGGCAAACTTTCCAAGGGCGACGGAGGGGGCGTCGATGGCCAGCGCGATCCGCTGGGGCTGCGGGTTATGCGTGACCACAGTTCCCGGCAGGATCGTAGCAGATAGAAACGCAGGCTTAAATCGGCGTTGCATCTCCCAGCGTGCAAAAGCAGTTTTTTGCCCGATGGCTCCATTCTAGAAGGAGAAAGAAAACAGAGGAACGGAAGCTTTTTGAGCGTCTCGGCCGCCCATCCTTCTCGAACTTTGCACCAATCGCCCGCTATCCGCATCCGCATCCGCATCCGCCGCTACCGCAACCCGCTCGGGCGACTACCAGACGCTCTTGGAGCCGCGCTTGTAAAGCCAGCGATGTGGGCGTGATCGATAGGCCTCCACTACGATTGGCAATCGGATCACAGATCAAGCCAATCATACTTTGCATAGTCATCGAGGCCGCGTTCTTCTTGGGAAGCCCGTAGCGCCAGCGAGGGAGAGTTGACGGGCCGCAACGGTTCAGCTCGACGCCATCAACTGGCGTCTACACATCACCATAGTGTGCGATGGTTTTCTAGCCTCGCACCCCGTCGCTCGCGCTCGGGGATTTCCAAGCGGGGGAGTAGCAAAGCCGTTCGTGACATGGCGCGCAGCGGCGTTTGTAACGGAGTGACGTTGCGTTGCCCACAGTTGCCCACAGAGGAGAACCACGCGGCATTTTTTGCTCGGCAGCGTTACTTTGCGTGGTCCAGAAAGCTTTCGAGTTGTTTTGAACGGACAGGGTGCTGCAGCTTTTTAACGGCCTTGGCCTCGATCTGACGGACCCGTTCGCGGGTCACACGAAAAATGCGCCCCACTTCTTCGAGCGTGTATGTGTAGCCGTCGGTGAGGCCATACCGCAGACGAATGATTTCCCGCTCCCGATAGGTCAGCGTTTTGAGCAGCGAATCCAAGCGGTCCTTGAGCAAGCCGTGCGTTGCCGAAACGGTCGGGCTATCAGAACTGACATCTTCAACAAACCCACTGAAGCTCGCGTCATCGCTGTCGCCTAGCGGACGGTCGAGGCTCATCGGCGTTCGCCCCATATCAATCACCCGACTGGCCTCCTCGACGCTGATTCCCGCTGCCTGCGCCACTTCATCGACCGTGGGCTCCCGACCGAGTTCGTGCAGCAAGGTTTTCGATGTCGTTCGTAACTTCGACAGCACATCGATCATGTGCACTGGAATCCGAATCGTGCGGGCCTGATCGGCAATCGCCCGTGTGATTGCCTGGCGAATCCACCACGTTGCATAGGTCGAAAACTTAAAACCACGACGGTATTCATACTTGTCAACTGCCCGCATCAAGCCGGTATTGCCCTCTTGGATCAGGTCGAGAAATGAGAGACCGCGGTTGCGGTATTTTTTGGCGATCGAGACCACAAGCCGCAGGTTTGCTGCCGAGAGGCTGCGCTTGGCAATCTCATACTCCTCCTGCAAACGCTCCAACATGCTCACTCGCGTGCGAAGCGATCGAGGACTCTCGAGAGTCGAGAGCATCAAGTCACGGAGTTCTTTCCGCATGTCTGCCCGATCATCGCGAGGACCATTTTGAGTTTTAATCAATTGCAATTCTTCGCGAAGACGATCCATCCGCGACGACATGCCACGCAGGAGCTTCATCAGCGGTTGCACGCGACGGGTGCGAAGGCTCAGTTCTTCAACCAGCGTGAGCGACTTTGCGCGGTTGCGACGGAAGTGCAGGCGGGCAACTTGTGATTCCTCCGGCGTGGTCCGCTTGCTAATCATCAGGCGAAAGTTCTCTTTGCTCTGGGCAATTAAGCGATCAAGCGTCAGCAGATTGTGCGGCATCCGAGCCTGAATCTGTTCCTTGGTGAGCCGCTCTGTCAGTGAAACCTTGATCGTGCGATCGAAGGGTAGTTTGCCTTCGTGCACCCGCCGGAGCGTTTCGACGGTCGTCTGTAGCGAATAGGAACACCCCAGAATGGCCCGCCGGAATCGCTTGCGGGTGATTTCAATCCGCTTGGCCAGCGAGATTTCTTCTTCCCGGTTGAGCAGGGGGATCTCAGCCATCTGCGCCAGATACATCCGAATTGGGTCATTGCCGGCATTCGAAGGAGCGGTCGTGATCGCTTCCTCGCGGCGGGGCTTCGCTGCACGGGTGGGCGGAGCAGCCGAGTCGTTGTCGGCCCCTGCATCGGGCGGAGTGTCAACGACTTCAATGCCTTTTTCCTCAAGTGCCACAAGCAGTGAGTCAATCTTTTCCGGATCAATTGCCTCGTCAGGAAGATAGGCATTGATTTGGTCGAATGTGAGATAGCCGAGCGACTTTCCGGTCGCAATTAAAGCGGCTAAGGCGTGATCCCCATGACCAGCCAAACCGTACAATCCGACTGGTTCGGTCGGCCCGGCTTCAACGGGCTTTGGCGGCGTGGCGGCCGCTGATCTCGAGGGCTTCGTTTTTGCGGAAACATTTTCACGCATCGACAATCTGCTCGTTTGACTACGCATCGTTTGGTTCTCCTTCACCATCGTCCTGCCACTCGCACACCGCCTCTCGATGCAGCGAAAATAGTTTTCACTGAATCGATAGTTGTGACGAGACGGGCAACCTCACCCATCCTTGGGTTCAGTCATGCCCTGAGCCGCTCGCCGCTGGGCGACGAGTTGCTCCAAAAGTGTAGCCTCTGAGCTCGGATCGAGAAGAGCGGTTTTTAGGGTTCGAGCACTTGCGTGCGCCTGCCGCTCGGCAAAGCGGCGGCGCAGGGCCTCCTGGAGGTGATTCATCCGCTCTTGGGCGTCGAGTAATCCGCGGTCATAGCGAGCATCATCCACTGCCACAAGGAGGCTCTGCAGCCGAGGGTCAGTGATTTCCAATAAAAGAGCCGAGAGGGCCACGGGCCGTCCCTCCGCGTGGAGTCGCTGGGCCGCAGCCAGAACAGTGCGTCCTTCGGGGCTTTCGAGTTCTGTGGTGCTGAGTTCGCGGACGATCAATCCCATGCTGTCGGGCACGCCGACAAGCACTTCAAGCACTTCGCGATCCCACGCCGGTAAACGCAATGCCGGCTGGGCCGCAGCCGTCGGCTCGTGAAGCGTGCGCTGGGGCTTTTGCTTGCGGATATCCTGCATGCGAGTGCGCAGGGCCTCTCGGGAAAGCCCAAACCGACGCGACAGCCTGCCGAGCACCTGATCCTCGCGAAGCCGTCGCTGGGATGGGCTGACTGGCGATTGCGAAGAGACATTGGCCAGGGCCTTGAGCACGCTTTCCACGGCTTTCAGCGAAGCGTCGTCGCCGGCATTCAAAGACAGCTTCGCCACCGCCTCATCCATCCGATAGTCGAGCGGATCGCCCGCCGATTCCAACAGCAATTCAAACGCCTCACGGCCCTGCTCGAAAATAAATTCACACGGATCTACGCCCGCAGGCAGCCGGGCAATGCGAACATCGATCGGCTCGGCCAGCAGGACATCGAGGATTTCGTCGGCGCGTCTTCGGCCAGCCGCATCGCCGTCCAGAACGAGCACGATCCGATCGGCATACCGTCGCAGGAGTTTGGCGTGGCGTTCGCCAAGGGCCGTGCCCAGCACAGCCACAACATCGTCAACGCCAGCCTGACGCGCCGCAAGGCAATCGGTGTAGCCCTCCACAACGACTGCGCGTTTGGAGCGACTGATCGCCTCGCGGGCAGAATCAAGGCCATAGAGCATGGCACTTTTTGAAAAAAACGGCGTTTCGGGGGAGTTTATATATTTTGCCGCGTCAGGGGCTGCACCTGGCAGCACGCGGCCGCCGAAGGCAACGCAGCGGGAGAGGGGATCGCGGATCGGAAAGATGATGCGGCCTCGAAAGCGGTCGTAATGGCCGGAAGCAGACGAGCTAGACTGCCCGCCTCGATCCTGCCGCTCAACCGCAAGCCCGGTCTGCACGAGGTGGTTGGCGGGGATGCCAGCAGCGGCGGCCTGTCGCAAAAGCCAGTCCCATGAGTCGGGGGCGAAGCCGAGTTGAAAGCGATCAATCGTGGCGGGCGTTAGTCCACGGGAGTGCAGGTAGTCGCGGGCTGCTTTTGCTTCCGAGGACGATCGCAGGCAGTCACAAAAGCGTTCCGCCGCCCAGCCGAGGGCCTTGTAGAGCAGAGTTTTTTCGTCGGCCGGCATTCCACCGCGGCCCCGGCTGATATCGATCCCAGCCCGCCCGGCGAGTTGCTCGAGGGCTTCCCTAAACTCGAGCTTTTCCATCCGCATCATGAAGCTAAAGGCATCACCGCCGACATTGCAAACCCAGCAGCGAAAAGTTTGCCGCTCCGGATTGACATGAAAGCTCGGGCGGGAATCTTCGTGCCACGGGCACAGGCCCACCATGGCCTTGCCTGCGCGACGCAAAGAAATGTATGTCCCTATAACATCCACAATGTCGACGGCATCGCGAACGCGCTCTTTGAGGTCGTCCCGTACGGCGGGCATGGAGGGAGGTGCCACGCTGAATTCCCTAAAACTTTCTTTCGCAAATCACCACCGGAATGTAGGGAGTGATCAAGAGTGGGTCAATCGCAGCCAAACGCGACGCAGGCTACCTATTTTACCCGCTCCGCCGAGCCAAACGCTAGGAGAGCAGGCGGTCGATGCTTTCCAAAAGCCTATCCATAGCGAATGGTTTTCGGATGTAGTCGTCGACTCCAAGCATTTCGGCATAGGCCTTGTGGCGGCTGCCTTCGTTGGCGGTGATCATAATCACCCGCATCGGTACGGAGCGATTACGACGCAGTTTTTCCAGGACAAGAAAACCGCTGCGTTTGGGCATCATCATGTCGAGTACGACTAAATCTGGATCGTCCCGCTCTGCCATGACAAGGCCTTGATTGCCATCGCGGGCGATCAGGATTTCATAGCCTCGCGATTCGAGGACCGTCCGCATCGACTCGACAATTTCGCTGTCGTCATCGACCAGAAGCACGCGCTTGGCAGTTCCCTTAGAGACCGTTGGCTGAACAGTTGATTCGGATTGAGGAGCACTGGGATTGGCAGGTTCGGCCCCGGAGCCTTTTTCGGCAGGGCTTTTTGCGGCAGAAGCTTTACGGGATTTTTTTGGGACGGGCATGTGCTGGCTCCGATCGTCTGCAGGCGGTGCGCCCGTAGTGTTGTAGTATTCGCGGGTGAAAATAAAACCGGTCGGCCATCCTAGCACGGTCGCAATGGCTGCGCCAAATGAGAGCCAAACCACTTGTGTGGGACGGCTACTTGCTGATAGATTTCTCATGTGGCGATGAGAAGCTCAAAAAAATGGCTGCTCCACACAGCCCAAGGGCAGCACCCCAAGCAACATCGCTGGGGTAATGAGCCGATGTGGCAACCCGCTGCGCCATCGCACAAAGTGCCAGCCCCAGAAAAATGAGTCTGCCACGGGGATATTTCCAAACCAGTGCGGCGGCAAAGCCGGCTGCAACGGCTGAGTGGCCCGATGGAAAGCTCTCGAGGTCGGCATGGCTGGTTCGACCAGTCAAGAGCAGTGAACTGCCAAATGTGTCGATTGACTGGGTGGCTGCCGTCAAGTCTGCGGCCCAGGGTCGCACGCGGACAACCAGCAATTTCAGTCCGTCGACGAGTAGGCCGCCGGCATACGCGGCGCATGCCATGCGAGCAAAATCCTGCTGGGATCCTAGCGGCTGGTACGAGGGCCAGCAAATGGCAGGCCAGCGCAGGGAAGGCATTTTGAGCGTGGAATCAAGCACGATCGCTATGAGAAGCAAAATTGCAACACCCAGCCCGTGCGCAGAGACCTCAGAAAAGTTTAGGGCTCGCAGAAGTTCGCCCGGTATCAGGGCGTGATTCGATTTGCACCACGCGGCCACAGGCAGGTCGATCAAAAGAGCTAGAACGCCGAGGCAGGCGAGGCCAATGGCACTGCTGATGAGCGGTGGTAAAAATGCGGCGCGAGGTTTCGTGTGGCGGGGGCTTCTCTCGCCAGGGGCAGGCAGTGATTTATTCATGGCAGGAGTCTGGCAGAAGGCCTGCTAGAAAGTCGAGTGAATAAAGTTGCCGCCAGCAGTGGGTGAAGCCCAGAGCCAGCGTCATCCTAAGCCCGGATCCAGAGCTAGAGCATGAGGGCCTGTCGGGATGCCTGTCGGGATGACGGATGAAACGACGCGGCCATGACGACAGCATGAAAGGACGGTAGCCGCGTGAGGGACGAGCGGTTTTTATGTCCAGAGGCTGCGGTCAAGGACTCGGTAGTTGATCGCTTCGCTGATGTGGGCGCACTTGATATTTTCGGCCGCGTCCAAATCGGCAATCGTGCGGGCCACTCGCAGGACTTTGTCGTGCGCCCGGGCCGAAAGGCCTAAGTCGCTCACTGCTGCCCGCAGTAATTCAATCGACGGGCTGTCCAGCGGACAAAACTCTCGGATCTGCCGGCTCGTCATGCGGGCATTCGACCGTGTGTTGACGTCCTTAAAGCGTTCGTATTGCCGCAGGCGGGCCGTCAGCACGGCCTCGCGCATCTGGCTGCTCGAGGAGCCGCTGCGGGTAGCAGTGAGCTCGCGAAACGGCACCGCCGGCACTTCCAATTGGATGTCGATTCGGTCGAGCAGCGGCCCAGAAATTTTACCCATGTAGCGCTCGACCTGTGGCGCGGTGCAGTGACAATCCCGGCGAGAATCTCCCCGGTAGCCGCAGGGGCAGGGATTGAACGCGGCAATGAGCATGAACTCGGCTGGAAATCGCGTGCTTGTCTTGGCGCGACTGATTGTGATGGTGCCATCTTCCAGCGGTTGACGCAGCACCTCCAGCGTCCGCCGATTGAACTCCGGCAGTTCATCCAGAAACAGGACACCGTTGTGGGCAAGGCTGATTTCGCCGGGCATAGGAATCGATCGGCCGCCGACGAGACCTGCTTCGCTGATCGTGTGGTGCGGGGCGCGAAAGGGGCGAGTGGCAATCAGCGGTTGGCCGGTTGAGATCAGGCCCAGCGCGCTATAAATCCGAGTGGTCTCGATCGACTCGGCGGCAGAAAGCTGGGGCAGAATCGTGGGGATCCGCTTGGCGAGCATTGTCTTGCCGCCCCCCGGCGGGCCCAGCATGCAGACATTATGACTACCGGCGGCAGCCACGCAGATCGCGCGCTTGGCGGCCTCCTGCCCACGGACATCGGCAAAGTCGACATCGTAGGCTGCGAACCGATCAAACCATTCCGCAACTCGCGGCGGTGAGCGGGGAATGATCAGATCGCCAGAAAAAAATTGCACCGCTTCTTGCAGCGAGGAGACAGGAATAATTTCGATCTCCTCGACGACAGCAGCTTCTGTGGCGCTGGCTGTGGGCACGACCATGCCCCGCAGATTTTTTTGTCGTGCAACCGAGATTGCCATCGACAAAGCACCGCGGGCCGGTCGCGTCAGACCCTCCAGCGAGAGTTCGCCGACCACGGCATATTCATGAAAGCGGTCCGTGGAAATCTGTCCACTGCCAGCCAGGATGCCCAGCGTGATCGGCAAGTCGAATGTGGCGGCTTGTTTGGGCAACTCCGCAGGGGCGAGATTGATGACGATCCGATCATTCGGCCGATTAAATCCAGAGTTGACCATCGCCCGGGCCACGCGGTGCGTGCTCTCGCGGATGGCAGCGTCGGGGAGGCCGACGACTACGGTCGAAGGAAGTGCTCCTGCCGAGACGTCGACTTCAACTTCAACAGGAACCGCATCAATCCCAAAAAGTGCGAATGTCTGAAGGCGGGCGAGCATGGCGAGGCTCCTTTTCTGGGGCATGCGTAGCGGGCATGCGCGACGGCATGGATAAGCAACGACTCCGCCATATACTATACACGCGTTCACATATGAAGCAAGGGCCCCGATGTGGCAGCGGAGGAATTGCCAGATCAGGCTCCACAGCACGGCGATCCGGGTGTCCCGATTGCGTGTCGTGTCCCCGTCGCTGGCGATCGGGGCTTCCTAAGAGCCGGGCACTTCTTGAAAAGCCCGGCATGTCCCTAGCGAACTGGTTTGCGACCGTGGGTTCCCCCAGAGACGACAGACGAACTCGTACTGGCGAGCGTGAGCAACTCTTGCAGGGTGTCGTCTCGCTGGTGCGCGTGTTTACTCGGCCATTACGAAGTGATCGGGCTGGGAGGCCGACGAATGCACTGGCACCGACCTGGCGGATTTACAACGTCAGATGAGTTCCGCGTACTTGCGCAGACTCGAAACCGTTTGGGCGAGTCCCTGGCGTTCCAACGACGCGAGATGCTCTTCGACGTTCATCGGCCGGTTCTTCAGGCTGCCCCTTTGCCTCTTGGCTGCAACGTAGACCACATTCATCGGAATGCTGAGCCTCAATGCCATACGGCTTGAGGGCATCCTCCGGGAAGTCTTTTAGATTGAACGTCGGAATGGTGCGAGGCAGCGGCGTACCGCGGCGAGCGAATGTCTCCGAGATCGCGAGTGAGAGTGTGTCCTCGTCATAGGGAAACCCGCGGAAGATCACCATGAGATCGTAAAATCCTTCATCCGGCTGTTGATCATGCCGAGCTTGACGGTAGCCTCGAGCTTCTCGGCAACAACGGTTTCCACGGGGTACATCCGCAGCTTCGGCGCCGCCATACCGATGAGAACTGGATACGTGCGGTCTTCAGCCGCTGGTGTGATCGCATCGCCGAAACCGACATCTGACTGGAGTGGAATCACCGCCTTATTCAGTTTGGCGGTGAACATGGTTCGGATTCCGCCGTACTCTTGGTTTTCTCGGATCTCTTTCGCCTTCACCGAGTCTGCGTCAAACACGATCCCGTCGTCTTCGACGGCGGTCGTGAGAATCTGGCGGATCATGGCGACGACCGCGGCTGGCGTGGGCTCTCCAAACCCCAACAGGTCAACGTCCTTCGTGGGGCGGTGCAGGCTGCCGGACCAAGCTCTGAAGAGCATGGCGCCTTTGAGCACGAACCAATCGGCAAGCGATGATCGCGACAGCCGGTAGAGAAATCGCTCGATGGCAAATTGGGTGAAGAGGGCGTTGGCATCCTCGCCGGTCTTGGCGCGAAGGTTCAGGAGCCGCTGCTGGACCGAGGCTCCGATGTTGCTGATGGGCTTGTTGGTCATGTGAGTGCCTCAAGGTAGGGACGCATGACGCGGGCAACCCGATCGACTTTGGCCATCTCGAATATGTCGGCCGGTGTCGCCTTCCGTTTGCGGAGGCAGTCTTGCAGCGCCTCGACTGCGACGTCAGTGCCGTGATATTCGAGTGCCGACACGAGGCAGACGATCGCCTTCGGGGATCGTCTGCCGATTGCTGCAACGTCGGTGTGGCGGGTGGCAGCGTGGTCGGGCTTCACGTAGATGCCGCGGGCCCGGCGTACAACTTGGCCGCGATCGACAGCCCGCTGGAGAGCAACGCGGGGAACACCGAGCGCCTCAAGGTCTCGTGTTCGCACGACCCCGTGCCGCTGCACGTGCCGCAGAAGTCGGTGTAGGCGTCCATTGTACGAACCGGCGGGTTTTGTCTGCGCAGCATGAAGCGGGCTGCGTTTTGGCAGTTGTCGGATGGGCGTGAGCCTCCGAACTTTGGGGCCGTGAGGCGTAGCGTGCCGAGTGG